>ERZ773180.1637-NODE-1637-length-10776-cov-48.223580_pt1 | contig 10776 bp, 6 predicted proteins | sample MGYA00511080_ERZ773180 | MGnify/ENA primary metagenome ERZ773180 (study PRJEB29015, sample SAMEA2738175) | human oral metagenome | biome: human oral; feature: human-associated habitat; material: saliva | place: China | collected 2178 ...
GAAAGCTCAACGGCAGCCCCGGTTAAGGTGCCGCGCGGACGGTACATTGTCTCCGAAGACACCAGCGTGTACGACCCGCAGAACCAGAGGAAGGGTAAACCGCGCCTGTCCGTACAGGATTCCCAGGGTGACTCCCAGGACGACACGAAGCCGGTTACGATTCTCGGCACGAACTTCGCGCAGAACGCCAGCGGCTACGACCTGATGGTTATGGAAGTTGACTCTGAAGGCAACACGGTAGGGGACGCGCTCGCCATCGTGCATGTGGGTCCGGAATCCATTTCTGCCGGTGCTTTCGAGGCTGTGATTGGCGTGCCCGGTGCGTCCTTGCAGATTGGCAAGACGTACCTGGTGGCAGCATTTGACGCCGCCAATGATGGCAACCTTCAGCTGAATACGGTTCGTTTTACGGTGACTCAGGCTTCTGTCGAGAATGGTGGCTCGTCGTCTGATTCTTCCTCTAAGAACGAGAGTGAATCGGCTGCGGAACCTTCTGCGAATCCTACGATTACCACTGATTCTGCAGGTGCATCTGGCGCGAGCACACCCGCCGCAGGATCTAGGTCTAAGACCCGCGGTATTCAGGGTGATACCGCCATGGCTCCGGGCACTAAGGACGCCACGATTTCTGTTCCGCGCCCCTCGGGTGGTTCTGTTACCGAGTCTTCCTCGGCTCTGGGGTACCGCACTGAGGAAGCGCAGCCTGTTCAGGTGCCGACCCCCGACTCTAATCTGCCTTCGGGCATTGACTCGGCGGTGCAGTCTCGCCGTGCCGCGATTCTGAATGGTTCTTCCTCTCAGGTTCGTACTGAGCACGGGTCGCCGGATGGTGTGAAGGCAACGGAGGCGCAGATTACCCGCAACACGGATAAGAGCTTGCCTCTTCTGCCGATTTTGGTAATTATGGGTGGCGGCCTGATTCTTGGCGCCCTGGGTGTGTCGCGTGTGCACGCTCCGAAGAAGGATTAGTTGCGTAGAGGCTGGGGAGGGGCGGCCCCCGGTACTTGGGCGGCGTGCTGGCGTGGGTTAGTTGTATCTCCGTCAGTGTGTTGCGAGGTGCTCTGTCATAAAACGGTTTCTTGGAATCTGATGTTGAGAAATACTCACACTGTCGATATAGTAAGCCTGTCCTAACAATGTCGATAGTATGGATACACACCAATGAAGATTTTCACATCTGGCACCCGCCTCTCCAAGGGAGCCTGCGCCCTCGCCGTCGCTGGCGCTGTCGCCCTGCCCCTGGCACCCGTTCTCGCCGAGAACATTAATATCGCTGCCCAGAACGTTGCCGCACAGAACGTCGCTGCAGGCGACCAGGCAACTGCAGGCGCGTCCTTCGGTTGGGGCGTGCGCGCCTCCTTCCTGTCCTATAACGGTATGCCCCGCGAAATGACCGACGGCGCAGCCTGGGACGCAACCGCAAAGCAGTTCACCTTCACCCCGACCTCCACCACCGTCTCTGAAGACGGCAAGCAGGTCACCCTGCAGGCTACCGGCCGCCTCTGGTTCACCGGCCACTGCGCCGAAGGTCAGGACCCCGAAACCGGTTGCGCCCTGAACCTCACCTTCTCCAACCCCCGCGTGGAACTGAACCTCGCTGACGGCACCGGCTCCCTCTACATGACCGTGCGCACCAAGAACTACGCCAGCGGCAAGTTCGAGGGCCCCATGGAAGTCAAGATGGCTACCCTGAGCACCGGCACCGCCAAGCAGAGCGAGAAGGACGGCGTGGTCAGCATCAGCGGCATCTCCGCGAACCTGACCGCCGACGGTAACCATGCCTTCTCCGACTTCTACAACGAAGGCGCCAGCCTCGACCCGCTGAGCATCTCCTACACCGGTAGCGCAGCTAACGCCCCCAAGAGCGCCTACAGCGCCGCCGAGTCCTACAACACCGGCGCGGGCGTGAACCAGCCCCAGAACACCGCACGTCTGGGCCAGAACCACATCGTGCACGTGGCACCTCCGAGCTTCAGCGGCGACACCACCTACACCGTGCTGAACAGCTCCAACCTGAAGATGACCGACACCGGCGTTCTGAAGGCAATCAAGGGCGTTTTCGCTGTGGACGCTGACGGCAACCGCATGCTCGTCATCGGCAGCGAGACCAACAAGCCCGAGCTGTACACCGTGACCGCTGAGGGTAAGCTCGTCTCCTCCGGTATCTACTCTGACGCAGAGCTCGGTGCCACCACCGTCAAGGCAATTGGCTACAACCCCGCCAACAACACCTGGGGCATCCTCAGCATTGACGGCCAGGGCGGCGGCAAGCTGACCATTATTGACGCATCCGGCAAGGCAACCTCGCAGGCTCTGCCGAAGCCCGACTCCATCGACCCGCAGGTTGTGAACGCCTACTCGCTCGACGAGTACTACGGCGACTCGTTCTCCAACAACACCGTGACCCTCGCGCCGCTGCCCGACGGCAGCTTCGTGTACGCGCCGTCGACCTCCATCTACGATGCGTCTGGCGAAAAAGTGGTTCAGAAGGGCCACCTGCTGCACCTGAGCAGCAACGGCGTATCCCTGGTGCCGAACTCCTCGCCCGAGGGCTACACCACCACCCTGTCCTCGACCCTGGTCAGCCCCAAGGGCTACATTTACCGTTGGAACAACTGGTACGGCGGTAAGGTGCAGATCCTCAAGTACGAGAACGGCACTTTCAGCGTGGTCCGCGAGTCCTCAACCCTTGAGGGCTTCGAGAAGACCGAGGTCGCCACCATGTTCCTGACCCGCGCGGGTAACGTGGTCGTGGTGGACGCATCCGGCTCCCGCCTGGTGTTCATGGATGACACCCTGAACAAGGTGAACGAGGTGGTGCTCTCCTCGATGCGCAAGACCGACAAGAGCGGCGGCTACAACGCTCTCGAACTGCCCAACGGCGATATTATCTACCCGACCAGCTTCGAGAACCCGAACACCTACGAGGATCAGCTGTGGCTGAACCGTCTGGCAGCGAACCCGGCACCGGCTCCTGAGCCGACCAAGGCACCGGAACCGACTAAGGCACCTGAGCCGACTAAGGCACCTGAGCCGACCGTTGCTCCGACCGAGGCACCTACCGTCGCGCCTTCTGCTGAGCCTACTGTTGCTCCCACCGCGGAGCCCACTAAGTCTGCTGAGCCGACCGTTGCTCCGACCGAGGCACCCTCTGCAACTGCAGAACCCACCATGACGCCTTCTGCAAGCGCTGAGCCTACCGCGGAGCCTACCGTGACCGCGGAGCCCTCTGCTACCGCAGAACCGACTGCTGAGCCTTCTGCAAGCGCTGAGCCGACCGTGGCACCCTCTGCAACCGCTGAGCCCAGCGTGACCGCAGAACCCACCGCAGTGCCTTCGGAGGAGCCCACCTCGCCGTCTCTGCCGACCGCGTCCGTGGCGCCTTCTGTCGCCCCGAGCGCTTCTGCAACCCCGAGTGCATCGGTGAGCGCATCCCCGACCGCGGTTCCGAGCGTTCCCGCCGTGACCCCCTCGGCGAGCGCATCCGCATCGGCGTCCGCTAGCGCGTCTGCTTCTTCGAGTGTTTCTGCGAGCGCGTCGAGCTCCGCAAGCAGCTCCAGCAGCGCTTCGGTGAGCGCATCGGCGAGCGAGTCGGCATCTTCGAGTGCCTCCGCTTCCGCGAGCGCTTCTGAGAGCAGCACCGCCGACCAGAACACTGCCGGCCACAAGGGCGGCTCCAACGGTGGTTCTGACACTGGTTCCGGCGCATCCGATAACTTGGGTGTGAGCGGTTCCAACGGTGGTTCCTCTAACGGTGGTTCCTCCCTCGGTGGTGGTTCTTCCGCAGGTAGCTCCTCGACCTCCGGTAGCTCCTCCTCGAAGCTGGCTCAGACCGGCGCATCCGGCGCTATGTTCGCCGCAGCAGCTGGTGCTATCACCCTGGCTGCAGGTACCGCACTGGTTGTGGCACGCCGCCGCAAGAGCTAAGATTTAGCCTTCGCGCAACACCCCGCTTCGTTACTCGTGTTTATGAGTAGGGAAGCGGGGTGTTCCTTTCATACAATGGAAATATGACTATTCTGAATGTAATCGCAACCTCGCACGGCACCGACTCGGTCGCCGGTCGCGAGGCTATCACGCTGATTCGTGAGCAGATTAAGTTCCTGCTCGCTCAGCGTAACGACGGTGTGGAGTACCGTGTCCACGCCGCATATGTGGATGTGGAATCTCCCAGCGTTGATGATGCCGCAGCCTCCCTGCCCAATGATGAGCCCTGCGTGATTGTGCCGGTTCTGCTGTCGACCGGCTTCCACACTCAGGTGGATTTGCGCCGTGCCGCACGCAATAGCGGCATTGAGCGTATCAGCATTGGTGAGTCTCTGGGTCCGGATCCTCGCCTTGCCGCGCTGACCCGCGCCCGCTTGGAGGAAGCTGGTTGGACTCCCGGTGACGGCCCCGTGGTTCAGGGTGCTGCCGGTTCTTCTCGTGCTGATGGTCGTGCGGACATGAGCCGCGCGGCTGAGCTGCTGGCTGAGGAGTTGCACGTTCCGGTGCATCACGGCTTCATTGCCGCTATTGATCCGAAGTTCCACGAGGTGGTTGCTGAACATCAGCCTAAGTTTGCTGCAACCTACCTGCTGGCGGAGGGGTTCTTCGCCGGTAAGATGCGCCGTGATGCTGAGTCGACCGGTGTGCCGGTGAAGGTTGCCGCGCCGCTGGTGAACGCGCAGGGTGGCGCTTCTGCTGCCGTGGTGGCGGAGTGCTTCATTGACCGCATGGATGCGGCTATCGCCCAGCTGGATGCCGCCTAACAACTCAGGTTTGCGGTGCGTGTAGATGCGCTCGTAAGGCTGGAAGTGTTAATACAAAAAACCTCGGGACGTCATGGTCCCGAGGTTTTTGTGTTGCTGTGTTTGAGTAGCCGTAGGCGGCTGAACGTTTAGGTGGTCTTGAGGTAGACGTCGCCGTCGCGGACCTCTACGGGGTAGACCTTGATGGAGTAGGAGGGGTCAGAGAGGCACTCGCCGGTGGTCAGGTCGTAGACCTCCTTGTAGAGGGGGGAGGTGATGGTGGGGTTGCCGTTCTTCTCGCCGACGATGCCGCGTGCGAGGACCAGCGCCTGGCTGTGCGGGTCGAGGTGGTCGCTGGCGAAGATGCCGTGCTTGGTCTTGTAGATGGCGTACTGGTAGCCGTCGACCAGGGCGACTTCACCCCAGTTTTCTTCGAGGTCAGATTCGGCGCAGATGCGTACCCAGTTCTCAGCCATGGGGGTTTCCTTTCGAAGTGGTGGTCTGCGCCGCGCGGGGTGCAGGACACAATAGCGATTCGTGTGTTCTTTGTTTGGAGTTTACCTTATGAAACCCACATTTGGAAATGGGGCGCGCGGAGGGTGCTAAAGGTTATTTTTACCCTAAAAGATGACCTTGAATTTTATAGATTAGCCTTACCTAAATTAAGTCTAGATAAGGTAAGAATACCCTATTCTAGCCCGGTATTCCGCGGATTTTTTTGGAAAATTTTCCCAAAAAATGCGGATTTTCGATACGTCAACCCCGCGCTAGCGTGTACGATAAAAGTCGTAGTTTAAAACGCCTTTTGACTGCCTGAAAAAACAACATAATCCCACACAAAAATGTTTCGTAATTTTCAGATGCATTCTAAAGAAGCGGGCGCTCCAACTACTCGGTACGCATCAGATACGAGCCCAACGGTACGGAAACTAGGAGTTCCAACGCCGGGCACGGTCCAGTCGCACACTGAGGGTAGATAAGTGCCATGAACTACCTGCATTACAACTAGGAAGGAAAATCCATGTCGCACACCCCCCGCAACATTCTCGTTGTCGGCGCAGGCCCGGCTGCGTGGCGTTTTGTACGCGCGTACCACGAAGGCGCTGAAGCTGCCGGTCGCGCAGCGGACACCATCACCGTCCTCAACGATGAGCCCTACATCCCCTACGACCGCGTTGCTATCGAGCAGATTTTCAAGGACACCGAGAAGGACCTGACCCTCGGTGACCCCGAACTGTGGAATGCAGAGAACATCAACCTGGTCAACAACTGCCACGCAGAGAAGCTTGACCGCACCCGCCGCGTTGTCACTGACACCGAGGGCAACGAGTACCCCTACGACGTGCTGGTCTTCGCAACCGGTTCCCGCGCGGTTCGCATCCCCATTCTTAACTCGGACGCCGCACACGTCTTCCGCACCATCGACGACGTGAAGAATATGGTCTCCGAGGTCAAGCGCCTGCAGTCCACTCTCGGCCGCGCACCCCGCGGTATCGTCGTCGGTGGCGGTCTGCTCGGCCTCGAAGCAGCTGAGGGTCTGAAGGACCTGGGCGCAGAGCCCACCATCCTGGACGTGGCTCCCTGGCTGCTTTCCGTTGAGGTTGACCAGGGCGGCGGTTACGCCGTGAACGCCCAGATCAAGGCAACCGGCATTGATATTGAGACCGGCGTGTACATCTCCGGCATCAACAAGGACGCTGACGGCAACGTCGTCTCTGTCTCCATCGCAGACTCTCCCTCCGAGGACGCAGAAATCCGCACCCTGCCCGCCGATATGGTGGTCTTCGGTGCCGGTATTCGCCCCAACGACGAGCTGGCACGTGACGCTGACCTGGCACTGGGTGAGCGCGGCGGTATTCTCGTCAACGACGCATGCCACTCCTCCGACGAGCACATTTGGGCTATCGGTGAGGTCGCCTGCGTGCTGGGCCGCACCTGGGGTCTGGTCGCACCGGCTAACGCTATGGCTGACGCTGTGGCAGCTAACCTGCTCAACGACAATGAAGAAGCTCAGGTTGAAGAGTTCGACATCGCAACCAAGCTGAAGTTCTCCGGCGTTCAGGTGGCTGGCTTCGGTGACCGCCGCGGCACCACCGAGGGCTGCCTCGAGGTTCTGTTCGCAGACCCCGCACGCGGCATGTACCAGAAGATCGTGACCAGCGGCGACGCAAAGACCCTGCTCGGTGGCGTGTTCGTTGGTGATACCGCTCCCTTCGACTCCCTCAAGCCCCTGCTCGGTCGCGAACTGCCCGCTGAGCCGAACGTCTACCTGACCGCAGCTGGCGGCGGCGACGGCATCCCCGACACCGAACTGCCCGACGACGCAATCCTGTGTTCCTGCAACAACATCAGCTTCGGTGCTGTCCGTGAGGCAATCGTAGACGGCAACCACGATGTCGCATCCCTGAAGTCCTGCACCACCGCGGGTACCCAGTGTGGTTCCTGCGTGCCGATGCTGCAGAAGACTCTGGAACAGCAGATGAAGAAGATGGGTCTGACCGTCTCCAAGGCACTGTGTGAGCACTTCGACTTCTCCCGTGCAGAGCTGGCTGAGGCTGTGCGCCTGACCAACCTGGACGACTTCGACTCCGTGCTGGCACGCTTCGGTCGCGGCGGCGACGGCTGTGCAATCTGTAAGCCGACCGTTGCGTCGATCCTCTCCTCCTTCCGCAACTCCTACGTCCTGGATGCAGGTCGCGGTGGTATTCAGGAGACCAACGACCGTGCACTGGCGAACATGCAGAAGAACGGTACCTACTCCGTCGTTCCGCGTATTCCCGCAGGTGAGATTCCCGCTAAGAAGCTGGGCGTCATCGCAGAGGTTGCTGAAGAGTTCGGCCTGTACGTGAAGATTACCGGTGCACAGCGTATCGGTATGTTCGGTGCTCGCCTGGAGCAGCTGCCCTACATTTGGGAGCGCCTGGTGGATGCCGGCTTCGAGTCCGGTCAGGCATACGGTAAGTCCCTGCGTAACGTGAAGTCCTGCATGGGTTCGACCTGGTGCCGCTTCGGCGTTCAGGACTCCACCGGCATGGCAATCCAGCTGGAGAACCGTTACCGCGGTCTGCGTTCCCCGCACAAGTTCAAGTTCGGCGTTTCCGGTTGTAACCGTGAATGTGCTGAGGCACAGGGCAAGGACGTTGGTCTGATTGCAACCACCAACGGCTGGAACCTGTACCTGGGTGGTAACGGTGGTGCAAACCCCGCTCACGGTCGCCTCTTCGTCAAGGACGCTTCCAGCGAGGACATCATCCGCTACATTGACCGCTACCTGATGTACTACATCCGCACCGCCGACAAGCTGCAGCGTACCGCTCGCTGGCTTGAGGATCTGGATGAGGAGCACGGCGACGGTTTGGCACACCTGCAGTCCGTCCTCATCGAGGACTCCCTGGGTGTGTGCGAGGACCTGGAGCGCGACATGCAGCGTCACGTTGACTCCTACGAGGACGAGTGGGCAGCAACCCTGAAGGACGAGCGCCGCCTGCGCCGCTTCCGTGCCTTCATCAACGAGCCCAACGGTAGCGACGAGGGTTCGCACCTGTACGTGCTGGAGCGCGAGCAGATTCGCCCCGCAACCCCCGAGGAAATTGCGGCGGCAGAAGCTGGCGAGTCCAACACCGTCCTGCTGACCGGTGCCAAGATTCCCGTGGGTAAGCCCAGTGACCTCAACCCGGTCCCGGCAGCGTAGTATGTGCCCGAAGATTCCTCCGTTCCCGCCCCGCGAGTTCGCCACTATTGACGAGGTGCTCGCGGGCGGGGCGCCCGGGCACACCCTGGACGATAGCGTGACGGAACGCGGCATTCTTCTGCCCGGCGAGCCCGCCGAGAATCCCGGCAAGGTCTACATTGTGGGTGGTGGCCCCGGTGCCGCTGACCTGCTGACCCTGCGTGCGGCACGTGCCCTGAGCGAGGCGGACGTGGTCCTTCTGGATCACCTCGCCCCGCAGGAGTACGGCGAGTACGCACCGAACGCCCTCATCGTTGATGTGGGCAAGGTTCCCGGTAAGCACGCTGTTCCGCAGTCCCGCATTCAGCAGCTCATGATTGATTATGCGCTCTCGGGTAAGACCGTGGTGCGTTTGAAGGGTGGCGACCCGTACGTGTACGGTCGCGGCGCTGAAGAGCTGGATGCGTGCATCGCCGCCGGCCTGGAGGCTGAGGTTATCCCCGGCATTACCAGCGCTATTGCGGTTCCTGCGCGTGCGGCGATTCCGGTGACCCTGCGTAAGGTATCCTCGATTTTCACCGTCATTTCTGGTCACTCCGGCCTGTCGGAGACCGAAGTGTCGGCTGTTGAGGCGACCCTGCGCGCCCAGGGCACCGTGGTGCTGCTGATGGGCGTTCGTACCCTGCCCGATACGGTGGCGTCTCTGCTCTCTCGTGGGATTGAGGCTGACACGCCGCTGGCAACCATTGAGAACGGTTTCTCTGAGAAGGAGCGCGTGACTGTCACGACCCTTGAGAACGCTCAGGTGGATTGCGCATCGGTCAAGGCGCCGGCTATTACCGTCATCGGTGAGGTCGTGCATTATGCTCGCGATGATCAGAACCGCTTTGTGAGCGAGGTTCACGAGCGTCTGCGTGAGCGTTCCACCTCCTAGAGGCGGTGCGCTAGATAGCACTGTGCATTAGATAGTACGGTGCGTTAGATAATATTGCGCAGCCCCGCATCCTTGGTTTTTCCTAGTTGCCGAGGAGCGGGGCTGTTGCTGTGCCTGCTGATGTTGCCTGGCTGGGGAATACCGGGCAGCGCGGGGAAACGCTGCGGCGCAAAAACAGCGGCACAAAAACATACGAAAGCGGGGCGGGTATCAACTGATACCCGCCCCGCTTCCTCAGAGCCTAGACCTTGAAGTCGTTGCTGCTACCGGAACTAGAGCTACCGGAGCCGCCACCACTGGACTTGCTTGCCGAAGCCGATGAGGAGGGACCCTCAAAGACCTTGCGGAACTGGTCGCTGTACTGCGACACGAAGTACTCGCGGCTGGTCACGCGCCACTTGCCCTCGGCGTACACCACGTAGATCACGACATCCAGGGTGCTTGCCTTCTGAGGCTCACCCGTGCCCTTCTGGTAGATGGTGTATTCCTTGACAACATCCCGGCAGGGGAACGCCACAACAGCCAAATCGGAAGAGGCAAGAGCCTTCCCGTCCTTGTCGTCACGGATGCTCAGCTTGCTCTCGTAGTCCTTAGTCCAACCGCCCGCGGCGTAGAGCTTAGCAATAGCCTTCAGGTTGTTGACCAGGCCGCTGTCAGCGCCGTGGACCAGACCCTTGAGGTACTGCAGGTCGCCGTTGTACATCGCGGCAATGTACGCGCTCTGGTAAGCAGCCAGGGTCTTGTAGGCGCCTTCGAGGCTGACGGTACGCTGAGCCACCGTATCAATGACCGGGATCGGAACATTCTTCGCGGGGGAGGTATCGGTCGGCTCAACGTAGTGCGCAATGGCGGGCTTGTACTCGTACTTGACGTCGCCAATGTACTTCTTATAGTCCTTCATGAACTCGTCGGACGGAATAATCTTCGCGGTGGTACGGCTTGACGAGGACGAAGACGAAGCAGAGGCGGATGCCGAAGCAGAGGCGGACTCAGAAGGCGAAGCCGAAGCCGAGGGGGATGCGGAGGCGCTCGGGGAGCCGGAGAAAGTATCGCCGGTACCGGTGGGGCGAATATCCTTGTTGAAAGCGCATCCTGCTAGGGCCAGAGCACCGGCGGTCAGACCGCCAAAAAGAACGGTGCGGCGGGTCAATCCGTTTCGGTCGTTAGCAGAGAGGTTGGCGTGTGCACTCGGCCGGAAGGACATGGTATCTCCTGAAAATGGTTGATTGAGGTAGCTCGCTTCACAACGCTGTGATGCGTACGAAAGGATCCGCCTCATCGTTCTTGTATGGTGCGCGGTACAAAGGGGTGTACCGGGATACGGGTGTGCCGGAGCGTGAACTGCGGCGGTATGAAGTATCCACTTCCTACTATAGAAGACTGGTTTTAAAACTTCGTCAAAAAACCCTGGACATTGTCTTTAAGACACAATAACCCAAAGT
>ERZ773180.1638-NODE-1638-length-10773-cov-14.639765_pt1 | contig 10773 bp, 6 predicted proteins | sample MGYA00511080_ERZ773180 | MGnify/ENA primary metagenome ERZ773180 (study PRJEB29015, sample SAMEA2738175) | human oral metagenome | biome: human oral; feature: human-associated habitat; material: saliva | place: China | collected 2178 ...
GGATGTTCCCTTTGAAGTAATCGGCATACTGGATATGCAGCCCATCTCGTCGCCAGATCTCTTGATCCTCAGGCGACTTGTAATCCAAGTACTGACGATCACGGACATAAGCCAGTAGCTCCTCCGCCCCCATATCCATACCATCATAGATAGACTCTGTCGGTCCTTGGTCTGCACAGTAAATCACCTGCTCACAGCCAAACGCCTTAGCCCGCTCATAGACTTGCATCCGATACTCTTGTAGCCGTGACCAATTTACTTCATCCGTTGACTCAAAGCGATGAACCCACATATACCACCTCTCAACTGCATACAAGGCAAGGTTCACAGTCTCCTTGAATATTCGGATTTCTACCCCATTGCCGTCCTCATAGTCGTCACTCTCCAGAGTGTACAACTGATAATCATTCCCCCCCTCCAACAAAAAAGCCCTTATCCTCTCCTCTTCAAAGTCAATCTCACCTAAGTCATGGGGCGCTATCCTCCGGTTCAGTTCATCTGCCCAATAATTACCGATGACAAGCCTCAGGCTGGGAGCAGAGCTTCCCCCTCTATGCGGAGTACCCAAAGGCACAAAGGCATAAGGGATAGAATAGACTCGTCGTTCAGCTTCATCATACTCACAATCCTTATAATACCCCACCTGGACATCACAGCCCATACGACGGGCAAGCACCTGTGCCATCGTCTGAGGGTCATCAATTGGCAGATCGTGCTTTAGGCCAAGCTGTACCACATCCCATCCCATATTTCATCAGTGAATTAAGTTCATCATTATCCAGCTTGACGCCTTCGCATGCCTCTCTTTCGGGCAAGACAATCCAGCGACAAAGCTCTACACTCCAAAGGTAAGCAAAGAAGGCCACCCACCGAAGGAAGCCGCCTGCACCCACGAAGGGAAATGAATTTTCCATACTTGGAATCGTCTACTCTCCTCCTTTGGAAAATCACGACAAGAGCAAGGGGTGAGCCAGCACACCATCACGGCGGAGACTCGCCCCTATTAGAGACGGCCTGTACGCACAAAATATAAGAGGGTATTTCGACCTATATTGGTCGCTGAATCAACCTATATTGGTCAAGCCTCCTTCACGCTGTAATTCGCCTTACGCCATTCCCCCAATAAAGCTCGAGGGGCAGGAGATATGCATCTCCTGCCCCTCGGCTTTTTATATAGCTACTCCCCCCTAAGAGGTCGGGCATTCAGCCTCCTTCAGATCACTGAAGTCATCAAAGACCACCTCGATCCATACGCCTTCGCGCCAAGGGATGTTCCCTTTGAAGTAATCGGCATACTGGATATGCAGCCCATCTCGTCGCCAAATCTCTTGATCCTCAGGCTCTCTCCAAGAACTATCATCCAAGTACCGACGAGTATGAACATAAGCCAGTAGCTCCTCCGCCCCCTTATCCATATTATCATAGATCAGCTCTGTCGGCCCTTGGTCTGCAAAATAAAGCACCTGCTCACAGCCAAACACCTTAGCGCGCTCGTAGACTTGCATCCGATACTCCTGTAGCCGTGACCAATGCTCTTCGTCCGTTGACTCAAAGTGGCGAGCCCAAGCACTCCACCTTTCATCCGCATACAAGTCAAGATCTACTGCTTCTCTGAATATCCGAACGTCTATCTTTTTGCTGCCCTCATCATCCTCCAGAGTGTACAGCTCAAAAGGATCAAGCCCCTCTAAAAAACAATACGTCATCCACTCTTCCTCAAACTCAATCTTACTTGAGTCATAGAGGGCTATCCTCCGCCTCACTTCCTCTACCCAGTAATTATCAATGATAAGTCTTAGGCAGTAAGCAGAGCTTCCCCCTCTATGCGGAGTACCCAAAGGCACAAAGGCAGAAGGGATCGAATAGACTCTTTGTTCGGCTTCATCATACTCACAATACTTATAGTACCCCACCTGGACATCGCAGCCCATGCGACGCGCAAGCACCTGCGCCGTCGCCTGAGGGTCATCAATTGGCAGATCGTGTTTTAGACCAAGCTGTACTACATCCCATCCCATATTTTATCAGTGAATTAAGTTCATCATTACACAGCTTGACGCCTTCGCTTGCCTCTCTTTCGGGCAAGACAATCCAGCGACAAAGCTCTACACTCCAAAGGTAAGCAAAGAAGGCCACCCACCGAAGGAAGCCGCCTGCACCCACGAAGGGAAATGAATTTTCCATACTTGGAATCGTCTACTCTCCTCCTTTGGAAAATCACGACAAGAGCAAGGGGTGAGCCAGCACACCATCACGGCGGAGACTCGCCCCTATTAGAGACGGCCTGTACGCACAAAATATAAGAGGGTATTTCGACCTATATTGGTCGCTGAATCAACCTATATTGGTCAATGCACGAACCTATATAGGTCACGTTTGCGATCTATATAGCTCCACCCAGCGACCAATATAGGTCTACCTTACCTTTCCCTATGACATAGTATGGGAAGGACGCCGATGTCGGTCCTCTCCCCAGTATGGGGAAGCGAACGCCCCCAAGGAGAAATGAATTTTCCAGGCTTGGGATGCCTACTTTCCTCCATTGGAAAAATCACGACAAGAGTACGGGGTGAGCCAGCACCATCACAGCGGAGCCCCCCCCCATTATAGGTGCCCTGTGCGCACCAATATAAGATGACATTTCGACCAATAGTGGTTCGTGTTCGGACCAGTAGTGGTCACAACGCAGAGCAGTACTGGTTACTACTGCGAACCACTACTGGTTCACTCGCTGACCAGTACTGGTCCGATTTTCCACCTCCTACAGCATTGGATTTGAATAGCGCTTATTCACTCTGACAGAGCAAATAAAAGAGCATCGGCCTTCCCCCACAAGGAGGAAGGCCGATACGCATAAAGATATAGACGAGTGGCACTTAGTTCACGACCATCTCATCCAGAGGAGTCCCTGGAGTGTAGACCAAGGAGCTCTTCACATAGGAGTTAGGATCCTTAACCGAGCTCATCTCAACAGTGGGCTTACCAGCAGAATTCGTCCAGTACTTGAAGCGATAAGGCGATTTCTCAACCAGATAGTCTATAATCGGAGAGAGTGCCTGCTGATGAAGATACCAGTCATAGCCAACACGAACGAATTTCTTCACCAACAGCTGATTCGGATCTCCCGTCACCGCAGCGAAGTCAAGATAATAGCTTGCCCAAGCCTGGCTAGTGGGGGCAAACACCTGGAAAGACACCTTTGTATCACCACCATCGGTACGCCCCATATAGGCAAACTCACTCAAGGTGGTTCGATCCTGATACCAGCGATCTCGAGAGATCAGACCTGGGACAGCATCCTTACCGTCGCTGGCAGGTGTCCCATTGATACGCTCCATAAGATCGACAAAGTCCTGCGAAGCCCAACCTTCATAGAAGTACATCTTAATCTTTCCCTGAGTCAGATCATAGAAGGTCTCCTGGATATCCAGCTGCTGCGTCCCATCGGGAGCGAGCACCTTGTAGGCATCTCCCTCCTTCTTGACCTGAAGGCTGCGCAGTATTTCGGTACCGATCTGACCGACACGTTCGGCAGGCTTATCATCCATCACATCGTCAGGAGCGATGACGTTCACCCCCTCTGGCGTGAAGTAGATCGGCATCAGCTTCGACTCCCCATCCACCGTGACATGGAGTTGGCGCGCCAGACCAAAGACGGAGATGTTCGCTTCCTTACCACCGAGCTTCAGCGGAGAGAGGGCCTTACCATAGAGGGCATCACGTACGGCCTTGACCTTAGCGAGATATTCTTCTGGTTCTTCTTCGAGGCGGGTCAAGACGAGCTTGTTCTTACTATAGATCCCAGTGAAAACAACCTGCTTACCATCAGGAGAAATGCTCTCCAGACGAAGTTCGAAGTCCCCCTCTAAGCCCTGCAGGAGGGTGTAGTCAGGCGAAGCATAGCGACCGATACGACTATTCGACGAGTCGAAGGTCAGACGGACACCATCACTCTGAGAGAGCGTGTAGGTCGATCGTACGGCACCACCATCTTCGGAGGAAACATCTACCATCGTCTTATCATCGAACTTGAAGCAGAAATTGATCCCACCATACTGATAGCTACCAGGGATCATCACACCTCGCCAACCATGTGGGCTACTTCCCAACAGCTTATAGAGGGAGAGTATCTCGTCATCGAGTACTACCCCAGGGCGACCCATTCCTGTTGGTGCACCTTCGTAGAGCTGGCAGGAAGAGAAGAGCGAGAGAGCTGCAAAGGCCAATATATAATAGAGTCTCATAGTCTTACTTAGTTGCTGGGATAGTAGAATAGTAGGAAGCAGGGAGGCGAGAGAAGTCAGCCTTCGTATACTCATTGTAGGCATCCCATTTATCTGCAGCTGTATACTTAGGATTTGTCGTCAAGACAGACATACGGCGCTGGGCTTCAGCTCGGATGACTTCTATATCGATATGGAACTCACTGAGCATATACTCCTTGATGATCGCGATCTTCTTCTCGATGAGCTGACGCCCATTGAGGGGATTATCGGCAGGGTATCTACCTGAGGCAGCCTGCTGCATCTTCTCCTCCCACTCCTCTGGCTGGTAGACGATGTACCAGCCGAAGAGCTCAGCAAAGTCTTCTGCAGCACTCTTGCTGGCGTAGTCAGAGATAAAGCCGGCATGCAGACTGGAGATATTCTTCAGATACCAGTAGCTGAAGGCATCATCCTGCTTGTACTGAGCGAGCGTCAGCTTAGCATACTCAGGTGGGACGGGATGCTCTTCATCAAGGGTATGCGCTGATTCGTGGTAGAGCGTCTGAATGTAGTTGTCACGAGCATTCAGATACTCATACCTGAAGCCATCCCAAGAAGAATAGTGCTCGAAGTCAGGGATTGAGAGGTTGTTGATGTTATAGACCTGGATCCATCCGTTAGGAGCTTCCCCAAGGAGGTTCTGCGTCGGACCAAAGCCACGTGTTCCGAAGAGGACGAGGAGCTTGATCGTATACTTCTCAGTGAACCCCTTCGGAGCGACCTTGTCGTAGACATCGAAGAAGGTATAGCGCATAAGGTTGACGTAGTTCAGCGCCTTCATCTCATCCGTTGGTCCGAGCTTATACTGATTGCTTGCAAAGCGGTCTTCGTAGCGGTAGCGGATATTGACATTGTACTTCGCAGCGAAGTAATCCTCAATATAGCGCTCCACCTCCGTCATACGACTACGGTCGCGTGCCAAAAAGAGCGTACGAGAGGGGTCGATCTCATCGGTCTCGGAGGCACACCCCGATACGATAGAGGCCAAAGTGAGGAGAGCTAAGGGGGCGATGAGTAGCTTCTTTATGATATTCATAGCCATATTATGTTAGCGAGGATTCTGTTTGATTTTACCCGTGACTGCCTGCTCAGGGAGGAAGATGGCCTGGCGAAGGTCGTTGCCCTTGAGGATACCGTCATCCTTCACCTCATAGGTGCCAGCACCTAAGTCGGTCTTCCGCCAGTGGTAGACGGTGATACCATAGCGCTTGATATCCTGCCAGCGCAGTCCTTCGTGCAGGGAGAGTACACGGCGGCATTGTAGTACGTACTGCAGGAGGATCTCGGCACGCGTCCCTTCGGTGATCTTCGAGCCATCGTGGAGGGTGAAGTGTGCCCCCGTGATGTGCTTCTTAGGCGACATAGTCGTCTTGTCCGCATAGGGGAGCTTATCATAATAAGCCTTGAGTTCGGCCTCGGTGAAAGTACGCTTAGCGACAGACTTACGCAGGTAGACATCCGTCCAGGCATTGAGGTCACGGAGCGCAGCTTCATAATCCCCCAGGCGCACCTCGGCTTCGGCTCTGTTGATCAAGAGCTCATCCGTGGTCAGCAATACTTCCTTAGTGCGACCATTTCCCAGATCAGGCATCTTAGGCTGGTAGACCTTGTCGGTATATACCTTGTTGAAGATATAGGGCGAGAAGTTGTATTCGTCATGCGCCCCTCCCTTGTTCCAGATGTTGGCCCAGAGGGTCTCTTCATCGGCGGTGCGATTCTGGTGTGCATAGCGCGTAGCAGTGAAGTACTCCCCAGAGGTCGTCAAAGAAGGATAATTACTCTTGAGCGAGACGACCAAGAGATTGGCAGGCTCAGCGAGGCTCGAATAAGCCAAGGCCTTCGCATTGACATTCTCCGCATTGATGTTAGCGAAGATACTTTCCCACTGGCGGAGGCGACTTCGAGGATCAGCACCGAGCACCTTGTCAGCGTACTCCTTAGCCTTCTCGGGCTTATTATAATAGAGGTAGAAGCGTGCAGCGAAGGCATAGGCAGCTTCGGGGGTGAAGTGGAAGCGCTTGACTTCTTCCTTGTAGTCCGCATACTTCTCCAAGAGGGGGATAGCAGCCAAGAGGTCTTGCTCGATCAGCTCATACGTCTCCTTGAGTGTGCCACGTGGGTAGTCTGGGAGTAGCGTCGTCACACGCTCCTTGACGTAAGGGATACCGAGGTTCGTAGCCCCTCCCTGCTCGTCATAGTTATAGGGGAGACTGAAGACGTTGGCCAGCTGGAAGTGCGCCCAAGCACGTACGGCTAAGGCTTCTCCTCGAGAGGCCAGATTACGAGGGCCTTCGTCACCGCTCTCCTGGATAAGGGTCAGCACCTCATTGGCCTGAGCGATGGGGTAATAGTATTGTTCCCACAGAGCTGCTGGTCCATCGTAGTCAGCGAAGCCACCCGTCTGAGAGATATCCTTCCACTGAAAAGCTTCGTCGAGGAAGCGGTCACGATAGGGATTACCCTCGATGTCCTCGTAGTTATTATCCGAAGCGAGCTCCGAGATATAAGCTACCGAAGACAATGGATATGAGTAGGTGAGGAAGCGACTGATGAGGTAGGGGTTATTTCCATCGACATATCGGGGGTTGGGATTTTCGTCGAGGAATTTATTGCAGGAGGTCATCGTCAGTGCAAGCGTAGCCAGCGCAAAGACTCCCTTGATAATAGACTTCTTCATATTCATAATGATTGAGGGGAAGACTACAGCCCAAGCGTACAGGTGAAGATGTAAGAGTGAGGCGAATGCCCATAGGGCAGTGCTCCATTGAACTTCTTATCAGCGTAGATAAGGAAGACGTTAGAGGCCTGCAGCTTGAGGTTCAGAGACGAGAGGCTGAGCTTACGTGCGAAGGACTGAGGCACCGCATAGCTGAGCGATATATCACGGAGCTGGACGTAGTCCATCTTGGCGATACGTACATCCGAATTGTTGTAGTAGGTGTACGCTTCGGACAGGTACTTATTGTTCTGACGAGCGTTGTCGTTAGCGATAGCAGGGACATTGGTACGCTCTTCATCCCCTGGACGTACCCAGCGACGATTAAATTCCTTACCGAGTACCGAGTAGTCATTGTAGCTCGTAGCGAACTGCGCAGGGAGACGCTTCACGGCCCCGAAGGAATAGACGAGGTAGACCCCTAAGCTAACGTTCTTGATGCGGAAGGAGTTGCTCAGCCCACCGAGGTCAGTTGGTCGGGTCGTCCCTGAGTAAAGCAGATAGCTGATCTGATCATCATCGGTAGCAGACCACGAGACCTGACCACCACCCTTGAGCGAAGTGATGCGACGACCATCAGCGAGCGTCTCTCCACCATTAGGATAGAAGAAGTGAGGGAAGCCATCTCCATCGAGCTTATAGAAGGGGATAGAGAAGATCGATCCCAGAGGATAGCCGAGACGAGCAGCCCCCGAAGAGGAGGTCAGTGCCGTGACATCAGGGCGTGTATTGAGCTTAGTTACCTTGTTCGTGCTATGCGAATAGGTCAAGGTCGTCGACCAGGAGAAGTTCTTCGTGTGAATATTCTGCGTCGTCAAGGAGACTTCTGCCCCCTTAGCCGTCATCGCAGCTGCGTTCCCATAGACATCGTTAACGAAGCCGCCCGTACCCTGAGGGCGTACGATATCGATCAGGTCACGCCCCTCACGACTGAAGAGGGTGACCGAAGCATTAATGCGATCCCAAAGGCCGAAGTCAACGCTCCAGTTCAGCTCGTACATCTTCTCGTAGGTGAGGTCGTGGTTAGCTGGCTCATAGATGTACAGCCCGGGCTCGATCAGGTCGGCATCGCCCAGGAAGGGTTCCAGGGTGAGCAGACGAGCATATGAGTTGTGCACATAGGGCACCGTCCCCGACATCCCATAGGAGATACTCGTCGAGAGCGAGGAGAGTGGCTTGAGGTTTGCGAAGAAGCCTTCGCTCGAGATATCCCAAGAGAGACCAGCATTCCACGTAGGGATCCAGCGTACCAAGCGCGAACGACCGAACTGGTTCGTTCCTTCGACACGGTAGGAGGCATTGGCCTTATAGCGATTCAGGTAGGCATACTCGATATTTCCGACAGCGGAGACAGAGCGGTCTACCGTAGGGCTAATCTTATAGTACTGCAGATTCTGATTACGCAGATGTCTGAAGAGCAATGGAGAGTAGGTCGTCAGATAACCCAACTCGTAGTTGACCCCATAGGCATCATACCACTCGTTCATATTGTTCGAATCATAGAACTCCATCCCAGCCAGAGCCGAGATGGTATGCTTGCCATCAGCAAACGAGTCGTTGTAGTTCGCCTTAGCCTGCAGGTCAAAGCGTTCGTAAGCATTCTCCTGCGTGGTACGTACACCCCCATAAGGCATGACGATCTGAGGAAGTGCCGTAGGATCATCCAAGGGCTTATAGAGGTACGAGTTACCTGATCTGATGTAGGTCTTGCTGACATTACGATAGGCCTCAGCAGCATTCGAGCGCTCAGTGCGGTTGGTGACGCTGTACTGATTCTGGTAGCGGATACCGGCCAGCGTAGAGAAGCGAAGCTGACGAATAGGCTGCCAATCGAGGGTGGCTTGCAAGCGTATATCCCCCGTCTTGTAGTCCGTATAGTTATTCTTCAGCTCATGCTTGATATTGAAAGGCGTGTACTGATAGGCATAGTAGGTGTCGGGATCCATAGTACGCGTGGTGGTCTTAGCGTAGTCAAGAGCCTTGAAGTCCCCGTAGCCACGCTCCTTGAGGTAGGAAGCATTAGCGATGATGCCAAACGTCCAGTCCTTGTGTGGCTTGAAGTTGGCGTTGAGGTTGAAGTAATAGCTCTGAGAGTTCTGGAACTTGGACCATCCTGGATCGAAGGTAGCACCGAGCGAAGTGCGGTAGTTTGCCTTCTGGTTGCCCGATGCGAGGCTGATCGTATGCTCGTGTTTGATGCTATGCTGGAAAAGCTCCTTGAACCAGTTGGTATTGCGACGCTCAGCTTCACGAAGGTATCGGCTACGATCCACATCGGTATTCTTGATCGTGTACTTACCATCTCGGTAATCATACATATGATCATACATATAGCCGTAGACCCCCCAGTGTCCTCTGGTAGTGACGTAGTCGGGGACCATGCTCTTCCCTTGGTCCATTTCCTTGAAGATGGACATCTGGTCTTGCGAATTGAGGATGTTGTAGTCGCGGTAGGAAGGGATGGCTCGATAGGTCAGCTGCGTCTGGTAGGTGAAGCTATTGATCCCTTGGTTAGCACGACGCGTCTTGACGGAGATGACCCCACCAAGAGCACGCTGTCCATAGAGAGCCGTAGCCGACGCATCGGAGATGACACGGAAGCTCTCGATATCCTGCTCCGAAAGCCCTGGAAGCGATGCAGCGATGACGCGCTTAGCATCGGGGGAGTTCAAGTCAGCGACGTTGAAGTTCTTATCCTCCTTGTAGACGACACCATCGATGACCCACAGAGGGTAATAGGTACTCTTGACCGAGGTCGCCTGACGCATAGAGGCGACAGACGTGGTTTCCTTCTTCTCGGCCTCAGCTACAGGGAGCGTCACTTGCATAGGCTTGTCTGATACCAGCTGCTCTACCGTTTGCTTTCCCGAGAGCGTGAAGACAAGAATCGTCTTCTCTGCCACTCGAAGCGAGAAGGTACCATCCGAAGCTGTGGTTGTGCGCTTCGACTGATCCAGCTTGGTAGTCACAGCGACTCCGGCGAGGGGCTTTCCTTCGCTGTCGATGACTTTACCTTTGGCTTGGATGAGGTTCTGCGCACACACAGACATCGTGCCTAAGATCACGAGGATTAGGCTGACGAATAAACGACGTAATCGATTTAGCATAATCAAAGTTGATGCATTATTGTGTTAGTGCGAATTGCGATAGCAAATATAGATAAAAAGCTATATAAAGAACCTTCAAAAACAGGCCGTACTTCCTAAGATTTTTAACGAAGAAAACATTCCACCTACTCAGCCACTTCCATCACGTCATTCTGCTACATTTTGCCATAATTCGGCCAGCGAAGAGGCACAAACTCCGTCAAAAAGTGATGGCTTACTGATCGGGAATTTCTTCACTTTTTACCCAATTTTTCCGTCTCACGCGCCTCCAAGAAAGCACGAAAGAGCGCAAACGCTCTCCTACCCCTATATATCAAGGTATGAAACACATCGGGAGAGCGATAGATACATCAATAGGAGGATACTAAGCGGAGCTATAGTGTCCCCAAGAGAAAGCAATACGGGTTCGGCATACGAACCAATACTGGTCAGCGTGCGAACCAATATAGACTGTTGCCGCGAGTCCTACCCCCTATTTAGAGCGCTAAGGCATCGCGCACCCAGTCCTCCGATATGTCTCTCCAAAGTGACCGAGCAAGCCCCTCACTTTATCGCGCGTATTCCTCTTATCCAGCGGAGGGAAAAGTCTCCTTCTCATGAAGAAAAAAGCGCCTTCCCGTAGTGGTTTTTCTCTGTCTATGCACGTAGTCTTAAAGACCAGGCACGTAAATCCAAATATCCACGT
>ERZ773180.1639-NODE-1639-length-10771-cov-7.101717_pt1 | contig 10771 bp, 10 predicted proteins | sample MGYA00511080_ERZ773180 | MGnify/ENA primary metagenome ERZ773180 (study PRJEB29015, sample SAMEA2738175) | human oral metagenome | biome: human oral; feature: human-associated habitat; material: saliva | place: China | collected 2178 ...
TTAGAATTTCAATGACTCCGTGCCCAATTCCATACAAAACTGCATTTTCACGGGTACGATGTTTTTTCATAATGTATTTTAATACGATATAGCGACCACATTCCTCAAAAATACCTGCCATAATCATTCCATACAAAATGAATGCTACTGTATTTCCATTTAGAAACTGAGAAATCGGATTGTCTGCAAGTAAAAAGAAATAATGGAAGCCTGCTTCAAGGACTCGGGCAGAAACAATAAACCCTAATGCCCCAGCAATGAAATAACTGATTTTCACTTGGCCTTTATGTCTTTTCATCCAATAAACAGTAGGTAGAATTCCTATTAAAAGAAGCAAGACAATTGTCATGATTAATGAAGGAATCACAGTTGGTCCAAGAACGATATTATCAAATCCACTCATGCTTGTTCACCGTCCCAGATTTCAATACAGAATCCTTTGTGGCCACAATGTGGACAAGTTAATTTCCGAGTTGTTGGTGTATGCTTAGCCAGTAAGGCCTCTTTCTTTCCTGGTTTAAATTCTTGATGGCACTCAGGGCAAATATATTTCACGTGTTTATAATAATAGTTACATACCCAAATTAACCATACCGTCGCAAGAAGAGCCCATAGTGCAAATCCCCACCACATTCCTTTGAAAACCCAGAATGCAATCGACAACCACTGAAGCACTCCAACCACCAATCCTGTTGAAAGTATTATCCGGTAAAGTTTTTTAAGTTGTTTTTTACCTTTCATCACTACTGCTATGTCCGCAATGGATTTAAGTGAGAAGGATTCTTTGTTTTGGACTGTCGACTGTAATTCACGCAATTTTTCCAATTGATCTTGTTTTTCTTGGATTTCTTCCATCAATAGGCTTTCCTGTTGTTCGATTAAAATCGAAATCACTTTTTCAGGATGCTCTTCTTCTAATAATTGAGAAATGGCATCGATAGGTACATCCACCTCTCGAAGAAAACAAATGACTTTTAGACGTTGAAGATCACTTTCAGAATATAATCTTCTTCCCCCTTCAGAAAATTCTGTCGGAATTAAGATACCTCTTTTGTCATAATACTGAACGGTTCGAACGGTCACATTGCAAAGTTTAGCAAGCTCACCTGTCGTATATTTTGACATAGCTTTCACCTCCTTAATGCCTGCATATTACTACATTACGTAGCGTTACAAGCAATACCTGACGCTAGGGGATTTTTCATTTTTTCCATTAAATACTATATTAAACGCTAATTTTATTTTTTTCCACCGCTTTTAAGTAAGTTTTAAGTTCATGGTGCAAAGTATAGTTATCCAAACGGAAAGGAGAAGCTCCCCCACCAGGCGAGCGGTGACAAACAATGAAAACTATCGTAATTATCCCTTCATATGAACCAGAGGAAAAATTAATCACTTTAACAGGGCAACTAATCGCCAAAGACTTAGAAGTAGTCGTTGTCGATGATGGCAGCGGGGAGAACTATCTTCCTATCTTCAACCAACTAACAGGAGCGACCGTTTTAACGCATCCTGAAAACAAAGGAAAAGGCGAAGGTCTAAAAACAGCTTATCGCTATATTCAAGAAACGTACGCAGGCGAGGAAGTGGCCATCGTAACGGCAGACTCAGACGGACAACATAGTCCCGAAGACATCGTGCGTATCGCCACCAGGGCAGCCCTTGAGAAAGACAGCCTCGTACTCGGCGTTCGAAACTTCGACGGAACCCACGTCCCACTGAGAAGCCGTGTCGGAAACAAAATCACCTTAAAAATTTTCGAACTCACAAGCGGCACGAAAATTAGCGATACACAAACCGGCCTCCGTGGATTCTCAAGCACCCATTTAGAAAAAATGCTTGAAATCTCAGGATCACGTTTCGAATACGAAATGAATGTGTTGATGGTGTGGGCAAAAGAAAAACGCCCCTTCTGCGAGCTAGAAATTCAAACCATTTACGAGAACAAAAATGAGGGCTCACACTTTAATCCTCTTCGCGATTCATTCAGAATCTACAAAGAGATTTTCCAATTCGCCCTATCATCAATCCTCTCTTTTTTTCTAGACTACACCCTCTACGCCTTCCAGATTTTTATCGGCGTACCACTCGTGACCGCTAACGTCGTCGCAAGGGTGATTAGCGCAGGATTCAACTTCTTCGTGAATAAGAAGTTCGTATTTGCCAGCGACAAACCGGTTCTCAAAGAACTTGGCGGCTATATCCTACTGGCCAGCTTCTCATTAACGCTGAACACTTTGATTTTAATGGGACTTAGCTACGGACTTGGTATCGGACCACTCGTTGGTAAAATCATCACCGAAATCGGGATGTTCTTCTTTAACTGGTTTGTACAAAAGAAACTGATTTTTGGACAAGAGAAAGGTGTGCATTATGTCAAATAACAAAAAAGGAAAATCACTTAGAAAAATCTTAACGACCGCTTATACGGCAGTCCTCATCGGGGCTTCAGGGATGGTCATCGCCGATACGCTCTTCATCTCAAAGAGCCTGGCAAAGTTCAGTAACGAAACAGCAGCGTCAACGAACACAGCCACAGGAACGAGCGCAAGCGGCACTGGAACGTCGGGAAACTCAAGCAGTTCTAGTACTTCTACAACGCCAACCGTGAGCACGGCGACTGCCTACGAGGACGATACAAAATCCATCACGATTGAGACGTACGAGCGAAACAATACGCAAATCCACGTCGCAACGGTAAAAATCAAAGGAAACGCGACGATTAAGACCGCCTTGGCCGACGAAACGTACGGTCGAAACGTCACCGCGAAGACTTCGACGACCGCTAAAAGCGTGAACGCAGTCCTTGCGATTAACGGAGACTACTATGGCGCTAGAGATGCTGGATATGTCGTTCGTAACGGACAACTGTTACGAAGTGAAAGTCAGAACGCTAACCAAGAAGACTTAGTCATCTACAAGGATGGTAGCTTTGGTATCATCAAAGAAGGCGACATCACAGCTCAACAGTTAGTCGATAACGGCGCCATGCAAGTCTTGTCATTTGGCCCAGCGTTAATCGAAAACGGACAAGTGGCCGTAGACAGCTCTGACGAGGTTGGGAAAGCCATGGCGAGCAACCCGCGTACAGCCATCGGAATCATCGACGACAGCACTTATGTATTCGTGGTGTCAGACGGACGAACAAGCGAAAGCCAAGGATTATCGTTGAAACAATTAGCTGAATTTATGAAAGAATTAAACGTTACTACCGCCTATAACTTAGACGGTGGCGGATCATCAACCATGTACTTTAACGGACAAATCATTAACAAACCGACAACAAATGGTCGAAACATCCAAGAAAGAGAGGTGAGCGATATTGTCTACTTATAAAAAGAAAACGGGACTGACGTTCTACACAGTCACAACGGTGGTGACATTAGTCGTCGGAACGGTGTATGAATTCTTCAGCCACCAAGTCTACTCCCCATTCATGTACTTGCTCTTTATGATTCCACTCGTACTTGGAGTCATGCCAAATCTCGTAGCAAAAATGACCGGGAAAACTTTCCTCGAGTCAGAAGACGCACAAGCCGCCTACAAGATGGGTGTCCTCACCTTCATCTTCGGCAGCTTCCTCAAAGGAGTCTTCGACATCTACGGCACAAGCTCAGTCTACCCAACCCTCTATCTACCAGTCGGTGCGGTGCTGCTAGTCGCAGCTCTGGGGTTAGAGATGTACTACAAAAAAGCAGTTGGTAAGTAAAAAGAAAAGGCCGGAGTCCTTTACAGGGGCTCCGGTTGTTTGGTTTAGAAATAATTTCTTAATTAGTACTCGAGGGAATTATTTGAATAATCTTGAGAAGACTTTGTTAATTAATCAAAAACAACTTGTCTATACTTCAAATTTAGTAATCTTACTTCTTTTGATTATCTCACTCAGAATTTTATTTTTCAACGAATAATTAATATCTCCTACAATAAATATCTTATCTTTTGCTCTAGATAAAGCTACATTTAATCTACGAATATCAGATAAGAACCGGAATGACCCATGATTTCTGGTCAGACTGAATATTACAATATCACTTTCTTTACCTTGAAAGCCATCAACAGTATCTATAGTAATATTTAACATTAAATCCTTCAGAATCACCTTAAGCTTATCAACTTGCGCTCTATATGGTGTGATAACCGCAATAGATTTATCTCTATCTTCATATCTGATTGAGTAAATTAACTGACGTATTATATTACATTCATCTAAATTATAAATACCCGGAAATTCAATATTCATTTCTTCGATTAATGGCCACTTGTCAGTTGCTTTATAATCAATCCAATTCACTGCATCAATAACATCTTGGTTTCGACCATCTATTAACATTCCTGAATAAAACAAATCACTTATTAAACTACCTATTTGAGAACTCATACGATATTGGGTGTCTAATAATACTGTATGATTATATTCTTCGAAGATTCTGTTAATATACATATACTCTTTAAGATTACTGTTCTCAATACTCTCTATTATTGAACGTTCTTCTGTAGTAAAAACGGGTGAAAGTTGTTTAGGGTCTCCAACTAAAACTGCTTTCTTACATACTGAAAGAGGCATTAAAATTTCCGGTAACGTAGCCTTGCAAACTTCATCAATAATTACTACATCAAACATCTCTACTGAATTGTTAAAACTATATGCCCCAACTCTATTACAGGTCATCCCTACTAAATTGGCCGATAAAAACAACGACTTTTCAACACTTTTCGCATCTTCGCTTTCAACAAAAGATTCCATCAAAATTTTCGAAACTTCTGGATTCCCCACATTATCTTCAATCCACAGTGAATAATTCTTTAATACTGTCTCTACAGTATAGTTCTGAATTGAAGAACCTTCTTCTTTATCCTGAATACGTAAGATTTTCATTTCACTATTTAGTTCGGATACTCTCTCTAAAATATTATTCACAGCAATATGAGTTTCAGAGCAAACTAGTATTTTTATTGATGGATTGTTTCTAAATAACTGCAAACAAGCTTCTGCAATCACTTGTGTTTTCCCCGTACCTGGTGGTCCTTGTATTAGGGTTAAATCATTGTTAGATAATATTGTATTTACAGCCCTTTTCTGAGATTTATTTAAATCTAGATGCCAATTTTCAGTCTCAAAATCTTGTTTGGATGGTTGAGGCTGAATAAAAGATAAAAGAATATTTGGATTTAGTACTGCTCCATATCTAATAGTAACAATTGATCTTAGTTGTCTAAGAACTTTAGTTTTTTCACCTATTTTATCAGATACTAATTCACATAATTCTTCTAAAAATAATTGCCAATGATTAAGATGCTCCGCCCATTCTTTGCTTTCCACTTTCGCCACCACCTTTCCTTATAAAAAAATCAATCGAAGAAATTAAAAAATTAAGATTAATATCAGGAAGTAGTGTATTTAAGATTGCGCTTTTTATATCTCTAACGTCCATTCCATCAATACAAATAACACTATCATCAGCAGGTGTTAGAAATTCAGGAAATTGAACTGAGTATTCATTTGAATAACATTTTTGAGCAAGTGCAGCAACTGGTTCAGATAGCCTGATAGCACCTAACGATAAATCTACACTTAAAATCTGCTGATTTACTAGATTCCTTATCGCTCCCGCAATTACTTCATCAGACAAAACCCATAGTAATCTCCTGAGTTCAGAAATATTAAATATTCCATTCAAAACTAATCTAAAAATTGTTTTTTCAATTGCGGAGAATTTTTTACTAAGTAAAAAGTCAAATTTAACTTGCATGTGTTCCTCCTTTTTGAATTAGTGTATCTAGTAACAGTTGATATTCTCTTAAATCTTTACTCTCTTTTTCGGTCATTGGGTATGGGATTTTTTCGATAGCTGCATATAATTCTGCATACCTATCCTCTAGAAATTTCTTTTGTCCGTATAATTCGTATAATTCTGCTCGTTTTTCTTGTTTCTTTAATTTTAATTGTTTCAATTGCAATTTAGCTTCTTTTACTTCTGGAGTACTTTTTAAATATTTAAAAATTAAAAATCTTCTATCATTAGCTTTCTCTTTGGTCAGTATTTTCTCTGCGTCCTCTATTTCCTTATCTAAAACTGAACAGTTATCAGTTAGATAGGCCAATTTCATGTTCAATTTTTTTAGCTCATTATTATATTGAGATACGAGTTTTTCCTTTTCTTTTTTAACTCGAACACATTCATTATATTCAAATTCTTCTATTTTTAGATTAATTTCAGCAATTCTTTGCTGACTAATTTCTCTTTCATCAGAAAGCACTGACCTTTTTAATAGATTAGATTTAATATCATTACATAGACATGCTTCAATAATAATTTTTCTTTTGTCATACCAACTCTGTTTTTGAAGATTGTAATTCTTTTTTACTTTCTTTAATTTATCTAGTTCAGATTTATTTTTTCTCTTATCACTTTTTAAGTCATGAATTATTCGAGATAGCGAGTGCTTTTTCTCCCAAAGTTCATCCCAGGACTCATCATTTTCTTTATTATTTTTAATAGATTCTATTTTCTTGGTTATCGTATTCTTCTCTTCTATATCCTCTTCTAGTTCTTTATTTATTTGATTAATTTCACTATATAGTTTTGATATTTTTGATTGAATTACTACTATTTCTCTATCAGTTTTCAAGATAGGAGTCACCCAAAATAATCTTATATTCCTTCCAACCCTATCCATTTGATTCCTTACTTCGATAATTTGATTTTTAAGTAGAACCCGAGTTTTATTGATATCTTTTATCTCTTCTTCGATTTTCGTTTTTTCCACAAATAATTTGTCTCTTGCCATCTTCTTTTGCTTAATTATCCAATCAATATATTGAATCGTCTCATATGATTTAAAATTCTCATAAATGATCCTATTTAAATGCAACAAAGCATTTTTCCTAATCCAATTATCTTCTGTTGTTTTTGAAATTTCCTCTTTAATTACTTTAAGTATTTCTCTGATATCTTGACTAGCAAATTTTAAATCCGAATCCGAAAGATTTATTAATTCCAATGTCTTTGATATATCAGTCTTTAAACTTAAAATTACTTTGCGTTCTTCTAATAGTTGAATTTCATCTTTTAGATTAAAAATAGTCTTTTTTAAAAAGGTAGAATAGTCCAGTTTTGTTGCTTTCATTAGAAAATTATACTCTTTCTTTTGAAGTAATAACCGTTCATTTAAGTATAATTCTACAAATTGAAATAATTCTTTTTGTACGTTACCAAGAGAAACTGAATCTTGCTGAAAATCTTTAATCATCGATTCACTAATATCAATATATTCCCGTTCCTTTTCTGCCTGAAGTTTCTGAATATCCATTTGATAAGATTGAATTTTAGATTCATATTTTATGCTATATTCATCTATTCTACTTCTTAACTTTTCTGATTCCTTACTCAAATTGTTATTAATAAAATATCTATGCGGCATTAAAACATCTATAGGATTCATTTAATTTCACCGCCTATCAACAATAAGGATTCTTCAAATGATATATACTGTTTTGAAATTAATAACTTATCTTTCTCCATAAATCCTTGAAGTTTTTCTATAAATCTTTTCAAAATTTCGTCATTCTTAGAATCTAAAATTATTGATTCTAAAGATTCATTTATTTGAGAATTAACCTCTTTTCTATAATTCATTTCCTCAAATAGTGCATTATAGGAAATAAAATTCTTATTCATCTGATTTTTTAATTCATTAATCTCTATGTTATTAATAGAGGCAATAGATAAGTGCTGCATATAGGAGTCTGAAATGTAAGTATTTATAGAATTGCCGTAATCTGTTAAATATATTTGATGTAATTCTTTAAATTTCTCATTCAATTCTTCAATTCTTTGTTGGTGAAATTGTAATAACCTAGTAAACTCATCATTCTTTAAAGAGTCAATTTCATTAAGGCTAAGTTCCATTTGTTTATCAATATTCTTTATTGCCTTTTTCCGTAAATTATATTCTTTCATATCGGAGATAAGATTATAACAAGGAAGTAAAGATTTGAATGAGAGTTTAAAATCGGATATACTATCCAGCTCATCTGCAAAATAATACAGTTTTTCAACTCCAGACGACTCTATATTCGAATTTATTTTTTCTACACATAACACAAACGCAGAAATAGCATCCTTGTTTGCACTATTAATTAACGATTGTGCCCCCAGTCCGATAATAAAACCACCAACTACAGATCCTAGCACTGTACCTAACGGCCCTAATGTTGACCCTATTGTCGCTCCTGTAGCCGCAGCCGATTTAGCAGTTAAAAATACGGATATTTGACTTCCAGCATACGAACCTAAATATCCTGCAGCAGAATTATAAACGTTATTAATAGTATTACACAGTAAATCATCTGCATCTATAGTCTGGTTAACAAAACATCTATATAAATCCTTTGCCAAATCTACCGTAGTATTTGCCGCTACCGTTACAGGAACTGCACCTAAAGAATTTGCCGCAACTTCTTTCCCAACAACTTTACTCAATAACTGTGTAGAACCTACAAGTGCAGCCGCTCTGACACCCCCATCAGCACTTCCAAGCATAATATTTTTAAAACTTTCCACAAATTGATCTTCTTTTAAATTATCTCCGCTATTAATTAGTATTGCTACTTCTTTTATTAGAGATAAGACAAACCCAGCAATTGTTCCTGTTTTTACTGCATTAAGTAAATTAATTTTATCTAACTCCGCATGTTTCTCAGTTGCTTTATCATAGTTTGGAACGTTCTGTTCTTTCATCGCATCTGCTAATTTTGTTGCATTCTCTGGAGTAATTGAATCAGAGGTGATTTCTTTTTTCCCGAGAGTTACTCGAACCTTATCATTAACTCCTTGTCCAGCACCTCCAACAAATTCTACATTTTCATACTGTTTATTCAGTATATCTTTAGCATAATCAGACGGGTTATTGTGGATTTTCGATTGATATTCACCAATTTTTATAGACTTATTCCACGGATATTTTTTCCGCCAAATAGATATGTCTACTTCCATATCAATACCCGATAATGTTGTTCCATCGGGTAATCTACCACTGGTAAACACTTCTATATTTTCACCCTTAGCTAATGCGTTTATTTTCAGAGTCTGTTTAAAGTACTCTTCTGCAGCAAAACCTTTGTACTGTGATGATGGCGTCATAACAGGTCTTCCAGTAGATTTTGCAATTGCTGCTTTATTTAATTCACTGGAAAAATTATCTATCGCTTCCTGCAACGACTGCTTTTTCATTCCAACGTCTGTTCCAAGCCCTCCCAATGAAGCTCTTTTTATATTACTAGGCTCACTCTCATAACTTTCGTCTAATAATATCTCTTCAAATTCTATACTGAAGTCTGGTTTTATCATTCTGTGATTTTTATCATCCATGGACTTCCTCCTAAATATCTCTAACTATAATTATAATTACTTTATAAAAGATTCTTCCCCATCCTCACGACATACAATCTCTCATCTTCATCGTCCAACTGGCTAAGTAGCTCGTTGGCACGCGCTGTATCGCCTTTAACCGCAGCATTCAGCGCCTTGTAGTAGATGATTTCTAGCTGTGGGTACTTGAATTCGTTCGTTAACGTTTCGAAGTAGTCGTTGCTCTCGTGCGCGATGGTTAAGTCATAGAGAGCGACACTCATCTTTTCCGTTTTTTCGGCCAGCGTAGGGTCTGTTATCGTCAGTTCACCAATCATCTCCTCCAGCTCTTCTCGGCTCAACTCCGGCTGGCTCAGTACGACTGAACGAATTAGATAGCTTTGCAAGACGTTGAGGAATTGCGGTTGAAGTCCGTCCTGACTCAAGATTTCTTTGGCTTTTCGAATCGCCGTCTCGAAGTCCCCTGTCATGTATGCCAAGGAAACTTCCGATGTTGCCGCGTCTAATCGGAGGACCGCTCTTTTGGCTTCTTTATTCGTCTCGATATATTGTTCCCATGATGTAAAATCCAAATCCATATGCAACAATTTCGCCACAGTGCTTAAATACCATTTATTAATCAAATAGATGGCAAGGGCTACCCCGGCAACAATCACAAGGATGCCCCCGGTTCGCATCGGAATGTCACTTACTGCGAACGTGACGCAAAGAATGAGGAGCATTGTCAAAATGCCCGCAACTCTTGTATAGAGCGTATATTTTTTTCGTACTGCTTGATAATCCATATTGTTCCTCCAAAGCCGCAACTCACATATGTTTGCGGTTACAAAAATGTTTATACCTTCAATCAAAATGACTGTCTTAGCCCATTATCTCACGTTCCCTTGGCCGCTTCAATGGCAAAATGCATATTCTTAGAGCCTTTTTTCGATACTCGTCTAATATTTTTGCTCGTAATACTTGCTAATAAAAAGCATGATAACGGGAGAACATCCAACAGAAATTGCTAAAAGAGCTGCCGGCAAATATGCCCCTACTGCAATACATACAACTGCAATAATTCCCATCAGAAGCATTAGAATTGAAGACATCGTTGCATTAACTTTATCTCTGATTTTTTCATTTCGTTCATCATTCATACTAATATTGTAATCGCGATCCGTTTTCAGCAGTTTGTGGTGCGTCATCTGTACATATGAAACAGATACACTAATGGCAAAAGCAAAAATGAGCAACACTCTAACCGCTTCATTCAAGTTAAGTGTAAATACTGCCACTAAACTGCAAATCCCTACTAAGTATCCTAAATACCACAATTTATTTGTCTTCATTTTGATCCTCCTCGTAAATAAATACCTCTTCAATCGAAACGTCAAAAAAACGCGCGATTTTAAATGCCA
>ERZ773180.1641-NODE-1641-length-10765-cov-7.020261_pt1 | contig 10765 bp, 10 predicted proteins | sample MGYA00511080_ERZ773180 | MGnify/ENA primary metagenome ERZ773180 (study PRJEB29015, sample SAMEA2738175) | human oral metagenome | biome: human oral; feature: human-associated habitat; material: saliva | place: China | collected 2178 ...
TAACTGGGTTTTTTCCATATTCATTACCTTCAGCTCCTACTGGAATTACTTTATACTTAGTAATTTTAAGATCAATATCTTCCATTGATACTTTACCATCTTTAAATGTATACTGACCATCTCTACTAGAAGAATTCACTTTATCTTTATCAGTTTCATTTTTTACTGGATTTTCTTTTTTCTCTTCTTTCATTGTTGAACATCCACTTATTAATAAGCTAGACGCCATTAATGCTGCTAATAATTTTTTTGATTTCATAATATTAAACTCCATTCATTATTTATTATTTAATTTATATATTAAAAATCTACAACTTTAATTTTGAATTTAATAACACAATATATTTAATAAGAATAATCACTATCTTCTTGTGGATCAGCAACTTTTCTAGATATATTTTTGTTTAATCTTCTGTTAGTTTTTATTTTTTCAATATTCGTTATTTTATTTTTTGCAACCCATCCTATTGAATCTTCTGGCGGATTTTTTTCATCTATCCATATAAACTCAATTCCAATCTCATCTGTATCTACATACTTTATAAATCTTATTGCATTTATATGTAACTCTGCTAATCGTTCTGAAGTGAGTAATTCTCTTTCTTCTAACTGGAATACCCCTCTTAACAACCACTCACCCAAAATATCTTGTCTATCGATTGATTGAATAGCCTTCCCTGCATCTTGGTTGATATATGCATCTATTACATTTCCTGAAGAAATAAATTTAAGTTTAAATGTTCTATTTTCCTTTGGCAACGCTAATGAAGATTTACCTTCTTCTAATTTCCCTGCATCCTTAGCAAAAAAATCTGGGAAATTCTTGTGGAATTTTTTAGAATCTGGTATAGGTATATATACTTCGCCTACAGGTCTATATACCATTTTTTCAATTTCATATGTTAAATAGTCATCATTTAGATTTTTAATATAATTTATTAGCTTTGATCTTATTTCTTTTTTCTCTGCCGTTTTATTATTTTCAATCAATATTTTTTTTAATAAATCAATTATAAAATTGCTATCTTCAATACGAAAATTGTCTTTAAGATATTTTTCTACTTTTTTTATTCTTTTTTCTCTACTACTTTTCCCAATCTTACTTGAACCATCAAATGCGTTAAAACCTGAACTTTCCTCTACTTTCCCATCTTTATTGGCTATCATCCACGATACTGTTTGTAAGATCTTTTTTTCTTCAGATTTTCTAGAAAGTAAATGTAGATTTTCAAATATATAAAATGGGTCTTTAACATATTCTAGTTCCCATTCTTCCAATACTATATCTTTATTTTTAAAATTCATATATAATTGACTATCTGCTGAAGTATATTTATAAAAGTGCTTTCCATCATTAAATTTAAAGTTTGTAGGAGTTTTTAATGACGTTGCTCCTTCTATTTCAATATTTTCTATATCAATCGGTAAATATTCAATTTCTCCAACATAAATTTTAGGATTTTCTCCTTTTTTTGATGGCATTAAAACATGATAGACTGATTTTACCGTTACATCATCATATACAAATCCTTTTAATTGCTCTTTCGAAGAAGCAATACGTTTATTTCTAAGTAATGATATTTCTTTAGCTAATTCATAATAATAATTCTTATTTATATTATCGTTTTCTTCTTTAGTTTTTGCATTTTGCGAATTATCTCTTATAGTGTTAAATTTATCTATCCAACCTCTCGATTGACTATCGCTTTTAAATTGAGCTATTTTTTGATCTCCAGAAGAAATTCCAAATGATTTTATTCCTACTAAGTATTTATTTTTTTCATCTAAAATTATAGAAGCATCAAATGATGTATTTGATATATCTTCACCAAATGCATTGAATGATTTTTGAAATACTGTTTCTTGAAATTTAGAATTAATAATAGGTGCTACAAAATCTTCACTTTCTTCATCTTCTTTTTTTTGAGAAAAAGCTTCACTTAAGCTCGCAAAGTTTGTTATTAATAGTTTGTAATTCTGTTTATCTTCTTTATTTAAATTAAACCACATGACTTATCCTTTTTTTTATTAAATCTCTACTATGCTATAAAATTCTAAATTCCCACCTTTTTTTACTAATTTCAGGTATTCTTCACTAGTCAAAATAGGTAATTTAATATCATAGTTCTTTATACAATTCTTAGCTTGTTCAATGGTTTCAACTACTTCTTTAACGTATGATTCTCCTTCAAAACGGCTTTGCATTTTTGTATATATTATAGAGTATCCAGATAACATTTTTATTTCATTATTTTGTATGTATACTCCATCTAATGCAAAAGAAATATTCTCAGCAATTCTAGTAATCACTGGTACTACTACACTATTCCCAGCTTGTTTATACAACTGACCATTAGAAACATCCTCAGGTAGTTTATAATCTTTAGGATATCCTTGAGCATTAAAAGTTTCTTTTGGAGTTAATTTTCTTATTTCTCCTGATGACGTACATATTAACGGAACATTATGACCACCAGTTCCCATATTAGCTGTTAGTGCGGGAACTACTCCACTCTTATTTTCTCTAACATACTGTCTTCTCCATTGATATACTGTGTTCTGACTAGTTATTTCATCTTTCAATTTATCATAAAATGGTTGTTTTCCATCTCTATAATAATATATTTCTTTTTCTTTTATATCAAAATCAATAATATCTGACAATTTTGTTTCTAATTTAATCTCTTTTGGAAATTCAAATTTATCATATGATTCTTTTTCTAAAAAACCGACTATATATATACGTTCTCTATTTTGAGGTATATTTCCATAATCTTTTCCATTTAATACTTTCCATTTTATATAATAGTTATTTTCAGTTAAAGCTTCTTTTATAACTTTAAAGGTATTACCATGGTCATGAGTAACCATGTTTTTTACATTTTCTAAGAAAATAGCTCTAGGTTTCTTGTTTTTTATTATTCTTAGCAATTCAAAAAACAAATCACCTCTCTCATCCTCAAAACCTTTTCTATAGCCTGCTATACTAAATGCTTGACACGGGAATCCTCCCACAATAACATCTAACTTTTCTTCCTTTATTTCTTCTGGTTTTACTTCATGAATATCTCTAGGATCTAGAAAAACATTAGGAAAATTTAATTTATACGTTATTCTAGCATTTTTATCGATTTCATTGGCATACACCACTCTGAACTTATTAGTTTTTTCAAAACCTAATTCAATTCCACCAACTCCGCTAAAAAAAGCGGCAACATTATATCTTGTAGAACTTACAGAATTTGTCATGTATAACTACTCCTTTAAAAATTTATTAACACTTTATTATATCATAAAATTATAGATAATGTTTTTATAGCATTTATTTTTAATTTAATATAACTTTTTTAAAATATATTGATACTCTATTTTTAGTAATAAGAAATTACATATTAAATTATATATTAATTTACTGAAATATAAAACCATATACTAAAAGAAGAATTCCAAGTATAATTCTTCTACTTAGAATTCTTTTCTTATATACTCTACATATTAATTTTATTTTCCTTCTCATTATCTACTTTACTATCGTCTGTTTCTTGTTCATTTCTTTCAGATTTCAAGATATCTTCTATCCACTCAAAAAAATCTCTTAGTTCTTCCTTGGATACCTTTAACTCATCGTACATAACCTAAAACTTCCTTACCATAATATTTTATTATTCTTTTATGATTTCATTATCAAATAATTCATCTATCAATTCAATTTTATTAATTTTATCAAAATCATATTCAAATATAGAAGCATAATTATCTGATTATTTGGAAAATCTCTTTTTAATATCCTCATCATTTTAACTCTCAAATTTTTCATTTCAACATACTACTTATTTTATTTTATAATTCTTTTAATTCAGAAGTTAATTTCACTAGGCTATTACACTGTTTCTCATTTTGTACTTTTTTTAAAAGACTATTAATTTGTTTTTGTATTTTTCATAGTCTATACTATTTAATACTCTCTCTTTTAATGTATCACCTGAGAATCTATTTAATTCATTATTAGAAATACTATTTAATAGATTTTCATACATATCATCTAAGCTAATGCCAGAAAATTTTAATAGATCTTCATCTTCACTTAACCAATCTGATTGAAATATTTTTTGTATATTAATCGTTTCAGCTTCTCTACTAATTTCTTTATAACTTAATGAGTATTTTCTTTTATTGTTATACTCTAATACAAACAAAATATGATATGGTATATTTTCATCAATAATATATATAACTGAATCATCAATTTTATAATCATAGAGTTCTACTCTAAATACATCTATTTCTTCTACAAAAATACCTTTTGCTATCTTCATAGTTGTAGAATCTATTTTATTTTCCCATGTTATAGACTTAATCTGATTTTCGAAATAGTTCTTAGCTTTATTAAAAATGGATTTTTTATTATAAAGATCTTTATAATACTTCTGTTTAGGAATACATCTATTAAATTCTGTACTTTTTGGTAATCCTAACATTTTTTCACCTCTCTACTTTATGATAGGAAAATAAATTCACTCAAAATAATTTTATCCTGAAACTTGAATATCTTAACTTAATAATTCCACTCTTCACTCCCTCTCTTCTTGATAAATTTTCCTCTTGTATAATTTTTTCTTATTTATTTTTATCTATAGAAGTGTCTTTTTTTTATTTCAAGTGAGAATGGAATGCCATTATGCATTATAATTTGTCTATAAAATAAATCTATAGCAGTAGCCCTTGTTAAACCTAATTTCTTAAGTATCTCTTCCGCTTCTACTTTAATAGTTTCCTGAATTCTTACATTTACTGTTGCTGTCTTTATACTCGTCATAATCAACACCTCCGTGCGTCTCTTTTTATTATACACTTATGTATCTCTATTAGCAATACAAACGAGGTACAAAACAATATTAAAATAAAATTCTATTACAATCATAAAAGAAAAAATACACTTAAGATATAATTATATCTCAAGCATATTTCTCAAATATTTATTTACTAAATTTCTCTAACTACTAATAACATTGAATTTAACTGCATATGTATCCATACAAAAACTAAATGCAGCTCCTAATACTTTTAAAGCGTCTTCTTTTATTTTACTTTTATCTAACCCAGGTTGAACTATATAAATTATAAGTTCCATAGGATAATTTAATAATTTATTCTCAAGAATACTTAGAATCTTTGAATCACCTAAACATATTCTATTACGGTTTGCTTTACTTTCTCTATATTTTATTCGATTAATCAACTCAATCGGATTAGCTTTCCAAATAACAGATTTTTCTGCTTGACCACATACTTCGTATAAATCTTTCACCCTGCATCCTGGCTTATCTGAAGAAGAATATTTACAGTGATATAACTCTACAATTATTTTATTAACTTCACTTCTAAAAGCTATTACATCTGCTATTTCACCAGCACCATCATCATCAAATATAAAATCGTATTTATTGTTCTCTTTTATTTTATTAATTAAATTATACTGTATAGATTCTTTTTTTATTTCTCCCTTACTATCATATTGTGATTCTACTCTAATATTTACACCCATTTGTTTCCAATCCCAAGAAATTATTTCATGTTTATTGAATACTTTAAAAGATTCTCTATATGGTTTAAACATTAGATTACCATCTATATAACTTCCATTTGTAAACCATATTTTTGGTCTATTTTCCTCCAAATACTCTGATATTAATAGACTTTGTTTTTTTGATATTTCTATCATAGGTTCTTCTTTATTTTTTTCATTAAATATTATTTTATATTTATTTTCATCTATCACTAATGAGAAAGAATATTCATCATGGGTCGTAATTATTTTAAACTGTTGAATATTATTTTCTATTTTATCCAACTTAATATCAACTTCTCGAAAATCAATTTCATATAGTGATGTTTTTAGTATATACCTTTTTTCTGAATTTAAAATCAAATCGTCAAATTCTATTTTATAAGGTGTAAAATCTTCTGGATATTTTTTAATTTCTTCCGGGATTAATACATTTTCTAGAATTTTACTACTACAATTTTCATCTAATATTTTCAACATTACACTGTCACACCAATTTTTCCAAAAATTCAGGTTTTCTACCCATCTAGACCATATTATACCTTTATAGGAACAACCTATACTGATTTTACCACTGCCCTCATATCCCATACCAAATATATTAGACTTATGGCAATTTGCTTTATTGGATTCTGAAATACCTTCAGCTATATCTACTCCAGCAAACATTTTATATCTTACTGGTCCATTTATCGCAGAATTTAATCCGACGGTTGATAATGTTAATCTCTTAATATCACTTAAGCACCTAAATACTTGTTCCCCTTTAACCGGTACTAGATCTTTTTTCGAAAAAATTCTTTCTATCAATCTTTTGCATTTTATATGATTTGAACTATTTACACAAATATACTTCATTTTTTTATTCCAATAAATAAAATAATAGTCCCATTCCAGATTGTTTATGTCCCTCTGAGTTGTCCAATTTAGAGAAAGTTTTGATTGCTCAATGATAACAATAATATTCTCTTTACTATTATAGTTATAATAAGTATTAGATTCTTCAAATAAATCTTTCCAATTATTTAATTGAGAGAAATTTGAATCATAATAATATGCCTTCATACTTACTTTTGTTCTAATCTGTGAAATATCTATTACACTATTCTTATCATCATTAAATCCACCAAGTAATTCTTGGAATGAAATTAGTTCTTGTATTTTCTCGTCTGCTATTTTTGGTAATAAGATATTCCAATCAGCATTGGAATTATATAAATTTTCTAAGATATTTTTTGTTTTATTATCAGCTATATTAGCTATTAATTTAGCCTCACCTAATTCTTTTTTGCTTCTTGCAAACCTTCCAACAAATTGTAATGTTATAGGTATTGATTTAAACTTGTCATGCAATGCAGCTATTTTCAATGATGGCATATCTATACCTTCACCAAACATATCTACACAGATTACAATTTTACTTTCTCCACTTTTTAATTTTTGTAAATTAATATTTTTCTTCGATTTAGATTGTTTACTTGTTATTATAACAGGATTATATTGCTCGTATTTACTATAAATATTGTTATATAAGTTTTCTGCTCTTTTTATATTCTCCGCTCTTACGAGTAATGTATGATTAAAACCTTTAGCCAAATCATCACATAATGTTTCGACTGCTTTTTCAGCAATTCTTACATCATACATATCCATATCATATTCTTCTATTGCAATAAAGTTTATCGGTTTAAAATAATCTAATTCTAGTGCTTTTTTCAAAGGAAAATTATAAATTATTTTTCCATCTACTAATTTTTCATCATCCCTAAAGGGTGTTGCTGTGAACTGTAAAATCTTCTTTTTGGAAAACAACTGTTTAAATCTCTTCCATGTCGTTGATGAAACATGATGTGCCTCATCAATAATTAATAAATCACAATATTTTTTTAAAATATCAATATGATCTTTTAAAAGAAAGTTAGTCAAATCAATAGTAGTAATAATTATATTCGAATTACTAACTAAATTTTCGAATTTTTCATTATCAATTTTTGAGGATTTTAAACATAATGTATTAGGTGATATTACTGTCTCTTTAACACACCCTAAACTTCTTAACATAGTTAATTCTTTTACTCTATCAAAAGTCTGATCTCTTAGTAATACATTTGGTACAACAATTAATGTTCTATGAATTTTTTCCGAAACTATTGTTGCAATCATAGTTTCAGACTTACCTGTTCCAGTAGGTAAAACAATCGTCATATCAGAATCCTCCAAAGTCCAGTTGGCTCGTATTGAGCATAAAGCTCCATATTGAGGTATTCTTAATCCATTAGACTTATCATTTTCTAATTTGTCAATAAATCCATTATTATAAGATTCTAAAATTTTAATACTCGATAATACTTCTCCTTTAACATCTTCAGTATGGGAAAATACAAACGCTTTATCTTTTAATTCTTTTTTCATTTTTCCTCCATTAACAATTATTGTTGCTTCTAGTCATAGATATTTACATTATTAATCCAAGATATATTACTAATTTATTTAGGATCTTCTTTTATTTCAAAAACTTTTTTTGAAATAAGAGGTATAATATTATTTTTTAAAATTTTTATCTTAGTTTCATCTTCTATCCCTGATTTTTCAATAAAATTATCTACTATACATTTATATAAAATACCAAGTTGTCGGTACTGCACCCAAAAAATTGGACAAAATATTCAGTTATTTTTGTTTAGTATTTTAAACTTTAAAGTCAGTAAATTTTATTACTTTTAGTGACTTTCATTCCTTACAGTTATTTAAGATTTTTCGAACTATTTAGTCAAGGATTTTTAAAAGGCGTAGCCCTTGTCCTTGACTAAATAGGAGAGAAATCTAAAATGAAAAAGGGAATGAAAGTCTCTTTTTATTTATATTAGTTTCTATTCATTTTCCTGTAATTTACAGGACTTAGTCCACCTAAGTTCAACTTTATTCTCTCTTCATTATAATACTTTATATAATCAATAATAGCTTCTTTTAATTCATATTTATTTTTAAAAGTATCTTCAAATCCGTAATACATCTCAGATTTTAAAACCCCAAAGAAGGATTCCATAAATGCATTATCTGCCGATGTTCCTTTTCTAGACATTGATTGTGTAATTCCTTTTACTTTAAGGAATTGTCTATATTCAATATGTTGATACTGCCAACCTTGATCACTATGTAATATCATACCATCGTATCTTTCATTTTGAAGTTGCGATAACATTTCATGTTGTTGTGCCATGTTAGGTGAAAATGAAACACTATACGCGATTATCTCCGCGTTATATCCATCAATTATAGGTGATAAATAAACTTTATCCTCTCCAACCTTGAATTGAGTTACATCTGTATAACATTTCTTTAACGGTTCTGAGGCGAAAAAATCTCTATCTATTATATTACCTGCGATTTTTCCAACCTCTCCTTTATAAGAGTTGTATTTTCTAGTAGGTCTTACGAATGATAATACACCTAGTTTTCTCGTTAATCTTAAAACTTTTTTATGATTCACTACAAATCCCATATTTTTAAGTTCTAATGTTATTCTTCTATAACCGTATCTATATTTGTTTTTTTCCTGAATTAATAGAATTGCTTCTTCTATATTTTTATTTTTTTTATCTTTGTCTTCTTTATTTTTTGTATAATAATATGATGAACGAGATAAGCCTAAAATCTTTAATAGTATATTTAATCTATGTGTTACCTTTAATTCTTCTACTATTTTTGTTTTCTCTTCGTTTGAGATTGTTTTAACCTTATCTCCCTCAACTTTTTTAAAACTGCATTTTCTGCTCGTAAGTACTCAAGTTCTTTCTCTAATTGTTCAACTTTTGATAATTCTTTATTTTCAATATTTTTATTATTTTTTTTCATTTTACTAGGTCTTCCTTTCGGTTTCTCTAGTATATTATACCCGTTTTCTTTAAATTTTGAAATCCAATTATGTAGTAAACCGGGATTTGGTAATGCGTACTTTAATGAAGTAGCTAATATAGAATTCCCTAATATTAAAACTTCATTGATTATATCTAGTTTTAATTCTACTGGATAGTAATTATTTTTCCCCTTAATTAATACCGTTTCACCATGTAAATCAGCTAATCTCACCACATACTTTACAGTACTAGTATTAATTTTAAACTTTTTAGATAGTTCTTTATATGAGTATCCTTCTTTCTTAAGTCTATACATTTCTATCTTATTTTCATCTGTTAATTTCATAATAAATAGCCCTCCAAAATTTGTCCAAATTTTGGGGGCTATTACCGTCTTGGTATTTTTTTTATTGAATCAAAATTTTCTTTATAACAATGAATTATTATTGGCATATTTTTTTTAATACAAATATCAGCTATTTTTTTCCATAAATATCCATCTGTCGCTCCAATAGAGGTACCAAATATTATTATCAGATCAGCCGAATCAATAAGATTTAAATTTTTAAAATGTCTATTTTCCCTAGCTTGTGCATGTAATTCTTCTTTAATTAGGCTCTTTTTATTTGAGTTCTTATATGATTTATTTATCTGGTTTTCATCGCTTACTCCTAAAATTAAAGAAAACTCTAGTGTGCCATGTGCATGTTCAACATTATTAATAAAACAACCATAATCATGATTCCTAAATGATTTATATTTTTCCCCTTTTTCTTTCTCAATTAATTGATCCAAAATACTTGTATAATTCAATGTTAATACAGTTATATAATCTGTCACTATAGGAAAACTCTTTATATATTCTAAAATTCGTCCCTTCGAACAATCAGGTATTTGATTAAACATACTCTTCAAATTATTTTTAATATCAATTTTTTTCTCCGTTAAATCGAATTCATCTTGTATGAGAGTAAGATAATTGTTTAAATCTATATTCACATCATCTAAAGCATTAATAAATTCTTCTTCATCAACTTCAGGATTCTTAGTCAATTCACCTAAAGCTAATTCTAAATCAGACCAATTCTCCCAATTAGTATCCTGATCTATTAAAATATTATCATAAATAATATTAGAGTAATTTTCATTTGAATTCTTTTCTCTATATATTGGTAGTTGATACTCATAAAAATCAGAATATTTTGTTTTAAGTCCATATTGAATATCTAATCCATTACCTACGATGTAGAGGATATTCATAAAATCACCTTCTCTTCTTATCTTATCGTACTAATATTATATCAGATACATTCTATAGAATCAAGATTTCCCGGAAATTATT
>ERZ773180.1643-NODE-1643-length-10758-cov-3.009530_pt1 | contig 10758 bp, 10 predicted proteins | sample MGYA00511080_ERZ773180 | MGnify/ENA primary metagenome ERZ773180 (study PRJEB29015, sample SAMEA2738175) | human oral metagenome | biome: human oral; feature: human-associated habitat; material: saliva | place: China | collected 2178 ...
GACTCCTTTTGGTAAAAGAGTTGTTGGTTAACAATTTGTAGTAATTTAAATAAAGAAAGAAGGTGCTCGAATGAAAAGTTCGAAAAATAATAATAATGAAGTTTTAGAACTATCTTTGTCGCTTAAGAATATTGCAAAAATGAGTGATGAGGATATTTTATCCAAAATAGGTGAGGCTAAAATTGTAAAAGAAATCTATGATGAATTTGCTGATTTGTACGCACGATTGAATTACACTGATGATTTTGCAAAGATGTTTGCGGAAAATCCGGAATTAATCTTTGAGTATGAGAAGGCGGTTAAGGATTTAAAATTTGATTTTAATATCGTCGAAAACTCAAGCAATACTTTTGAGGTTGGTAAGTATATTTCTGTAATATTTCCAGAAAAAATCAAGAAAGAATTTAAGGATAAAATTAATACTAAAGTTAAGAAAATTTCTAATGGATCTAGTTGGGATTACTTTACAGTTTCATTTCGTGTTGACTCAAAATGCAAATCTGAAGATAAAGTTGCAACTTCTTTATCTAAGTATTTGAAAGAAAAATTATCCTTTGCTAACCACATCTATCATTCTGAAAAATCGTCACACCACCGTCTCAAAACAACCCCTGTTTATCTTGATAAAAATAAAATTTTATCTGTCGACTTCAAACATCATCTTATTGATTTGTTAAATTTGAAGATTGGCGTTAACGATAAAACCAATTTTTTATCTCGGGATAATAAGTTATTTTTAAAATCATTTATTGACGATGAAGATGAAAAGTTTTTATTAAAAGATTACTGTGATAAAATTAGAAAAAAGGCTCTAGAATTAAGTGCAAAATTTTTAATTGAAGAGGATATCTTTTCCTTTAAAGATTTGGAAGCTAGAACAGCCTCATTAGATTATTTCACTGATAAAAAAATAAAAAGTGAATTGCGTTACAATAATAGTTTTTGTGCTATTAAAGAACTTTTGTATAACGAATCAAAAGAAAACAAGAAGCGTTTCGCTGACATTATTACAGAATTATTGCTAGAATAGCTATATCAATTTAAGTTTTTAACTGACCGACATTGATGTCGGTCAGTTCTGTTATAATTTAAGAAATATTTGAAAACTGTAATAGTTTTAGAAAGAAGGTGAAAGAATGGTAAAGACTACCAAAGATGAAACGAACTTTATCAATTTGGTTAATAGGATGAAGAATCTTGCCAATAAGACTGTTGAGGAAATTTACGAAGATTTACTTGATCACGAGTTGTTTAATAATGGCATTGATGATATTTTGAAATACTTACGTTCATCTTTAAAAACAAATTCAAGAAATAGGGATGTTCGTTTATTGGCGAATAATCATCATCTTATTCTAGAATATGAAAATATTGTTGATAACCTTAAATTTTCTTGTGAATTTGAAGATGGCCCATATTCTATCATATCATCTCCCTGGAGTAATGATACTTACGAAACAATTTTGGTTAAAAATATCTCAGTAGGCAATGTCCCCTCAAACATCAATAAGAAAATGAGTTTGTCTCTTGAAAAACGGATTGAAATGGCAAAGAAAAAAGTTTCTATTATAAAGAAAATAGATATTAATAACAATCCATTCGGTGATGAGCCGGATAAAGATATAACCAATGATGACGTCATTTCTTTCGTATCTAAACGTATCAAAACAGAGTTGTCATCTTTAAAGATATTAATTGAAGATGAAGCAATATCAAACGCCTTCGTTTTGTTTGTTGATAGCGATGGAAATTTAGGAAATGTCACCGAATCCCACACACCAGAGAATACATTTTTCGGATATATAGATTTATCTTTATCTTCAAGAAGTTCATTGTTTTTAAGAACATCCTATATTAAAATGTTGGACGACAGGTATGGAGATTCTTATGACGATATCGTTATCTATTACGCTAAGATAATCAAACAAGAGGCCAAAAACTACTTGTCAAAACTATTATTAGAGGGGAATAATTTCACCCTTAATAATGTTAAAAATGGACAGTACGGACTTGGAATTTTAAGTGAAGGAAAGTTAGAGGATGAAATTAAAAGATATGGTGCATTTGAACATTTGAAATCTCTAATCCAGCACGAAAAGGATCCTAATCAGAGAAAAAGGTTTGCTGAGGCAGTTTCCAGATTATTACAAGAGTAGGTAATTTTCAATTACTTACTCTTTTTCTTATAATTTTTAAAAATAGAATTTTTAGAAAGAAGGAAATTATGGTAGTAAAAACAAAAGAAGAAAACAATAATCAAATTATTAATTTGATGAATGCTGCAAAAAACCTAGCAAAATCTGATACAACTGAATTTATTGAAAGTTTAAGAGAGGACGCAAAATTTAACTTACTAATAAAAAAAGTTTTGTGCAAAATTAAGTCGAAATTTAAAACTAATAGTAATAATAGAGATATTCGTTTGTTCGCAAACAATCCTCACCTCATCATTCAACACGACGAGATACTCGAGAATTTAGTTTTTGATATTGATTATAGATTTTTTGATTCAAAAACAAATTTCAAACCTGGTGGTAAATTTGGTAGAGAACATAGATATCTATTGGAAATCACGAAATTAAATATTACAGGAGTTCCACAGGATATTAACAAAAAAATGTATTTGTTTTTAACAAAAAATATTAGGAAACTTGAGGTTGAAACGGCGTATATTTTTAATAACCTTATTAATACCAGAAAGCCTAATGTTGAACTTGATAGAGAAGAAACTATCAAGAGAATTTCACAATACCTCACAAAAAAATTATCAATTTTTAATCAATTGGATTTAGACTCAAATTTAGGTTCTAACAAAATAGAATTTTATATTGATTCAGATAGTAAACTATCACTTTATCATACAAGAGATTCTTCTAAAGTTGGTCAGCATAATATAAAACTATCAACCAAGGATTTTTCAACAAGTTGGATGAATAAAAATTTAATTCAGATGTTAATCGATCCTCGTGGTGAAGCTTATGAAAATGTTTTAAAATATTATGCGAAAAAAGCAAAGGAAGATTTTGAAGAATTTTACAAAAAAATTTTACTTTCTGATGATCGCTTTGAATTTAAAGATTTTCTATCTGGTAGCCAACCGATTTGGCTTATAAGTGATGAAGAATTAAAATCTGGATTGTTAGACAATGATTCAATGCTGAAATTAATAAATATGTTTCAATTAAAATGCGATCCTGAACAAAAAAATAGGGTTATTCAGATTGTTTCTGAAATATTAGAAGAAATGGATAGTATTCTTCCTTTTTAAAAAAGAATAGAGAGTTATGCCTCTATTCTTTTTATTTTTCTTATAATTTAATAAAAAATTCCTAGCAAAGCTAGAGATAGAAAGAAGGTAGCTATTATGGCTAAAGATATTAACAAACCAATTATTTTTGTAGATATCATTCTACTGAAACATCATACAGTCACAACATTTTCCGAACTTGATTCAGATGAGAAGTACGTGTCTGTAATTGGTGGAAAAATTAAACAAGCGGAGATTTACAAGAACGGAGCTAAATATTTAGACTCCAAAGCCTTGTACAATTACCTGTACAACAAACGTGTAGTTTTCTGGAATGGTAAGTTCCTAGATTCTTACATTTTGCCACTTGTTTCTCAAGGAAAAAATCAAAGTGATATTGATTGGTTGCACAATCAGCTCACTGTTAAACGTGTAAAGCCTTGGAAACTTACACCAGCTCCAAAGCAAACATACGGTTTCTTTGATATTGCAAACTTATTACAACAAGGAACAACCCTAGAGGAAGTCGCTGGCCGTATGGGGTTATCAATTTCTGAACCGGATGTATATTTGAAGACAAAGAAAAAGTTGAACGAAGAAAAACTTTTGAAAGTTGTTCTTTATTCAATGAATCGTTCTTCAAATATGAAGGTTGTGTTTAAACATCCTTATATTACAGCTGGTTACAAACAACATCTTGCGATGATTGACCGATACCTAGATGGAAAAGAACACCTCTTTTCTAAAACCGGTGCCCAATTAGCAACTGAAGGTATCACACGAAACGGACAATTCAAAAACCATAAGGATAAGAAGTTCGACTGGCAATTTAATGGTCGCAACGTATTGGATTTTATTCCTGACGGCTGGAAGGAAGAGTTGAAGCGTTATCAGTCTGAAATGGAATCTGCGATGGATAAATACTTGGAAATTATTGCTTCAGGTGGACACATCTTCGAAGCTGAAAAGGTTTTCAAAGAAGTTTCTTTCCCAAGCTATAAATTTACAATTGATAATAAATTGGAAATTTCATCTTCCGGTGGTGGCTTACATACTAAACGACTAGACACCGTTTGTGTCCGTAAGGAAAACGTTCATCACGATGACGTGGAAGGTGCTTATACTGAAATTATTCTAGCGAAGGACATCTTCAGTCCTGAAATCGCCGGAATTTATCGTGGATACAAAGAGGATAAGTTTGCCTACAAAAAAGCAAAGAAACTTATCGATAAAGCAAATAGCGAAGGATTCCTGGATTTGTTTGAGCTAAAAGAGCAGATTAAAGATTTTGGTATCGATATCGAAGAATCTGTTAAAACAATTTCAGATCTCGTGACTGTAATTAATGAAGGTGTTGAGTCAAGCAAATTAGCAACTAACGAACCTACCGGAAATGCAGACCGTAACGGAACACCAATCTACAACCCAATCGGTATGATTCAAGGACGTATCATCCTTCAAATTCTTCTATTTAACCTAGTGACACGTATCCTGCGTGCAGGTGGTGAAGTTTGGAGTGCTAACACAGATGGTGTGTTTTGGACTTCTGAGAAAGATATCACAAGTGTTGTTCGTGAATGGGAAGAGTTCTGGGGTATGAAGATTGGATCTGAAATGATTGACTTGTATATTGCAAAATCAGATAATGATCGTATCCTAGTAAACGATGGTGTCTTGGTTGAGGCCAAAGGCGATGATCTAGTTCACCATCAACTTTCAAACCTCAAAAAACTCGGAACAAAACCTCGGGTTGTTGATAAAGTTATTCTACAAAAACTTTTGAATCCGGAGGAAGAGCTGCTTGATTTGTTAGAGAAAGAAATCAAATCTGGAAATGTTTCAGAATTTGCATTTGTATCAAAAGCGCAACGAGAAACTAGAACTGTTTTTGATTTGAAGTTAGCACCTCGTATCAACCGATTCTTGCTAACTGAATCTGGCGAACGAGTTCAGAGTTATAATATGAAAACTGGTCAACTTAACAAGGTAATAAACGTACCTGAATCTCCAGTTACACTCTATAATGATAAACTTCCAGAAGAACTACCAAAGAATCTCAACAAACAGGCTTACCTGGATTTGATTGAGAATGTATATTCTCACTGGATTTAATAAAGAAAAGGGGTTTTAAAAACTCCTTTTTTGTTTTTAAAATATAAAAAAATCAACTCCTAACCCAGGAGTCGATTTTAATCTTGCAAGATAAGATATACTCCCCACAATTATTTAAAAATAACTTGTGGGAAGTATGTATTTGTAGCACGATCAAAGTGCCACAAAGTTAGGGCAATACCCTCGTAAGCTGCCAACTTGATAACAGCAGCTGTGAGGGACGTAAGCCCAGTCACGTATAGGTCAATCCCTTTATCAGATTGCCACAGGACTTGGTCGCCCATATCAGCGTTTGCTAAGGCCTCCTTAGCAACTTTTTTAAATTGGAGCAATGGCAAGATAGCTTCAGCTGCCATTCTGTCCATTGCTTTAACATCAGTTACATCATCGATAACTGATGGAAAGATAAACCCGTCCATAACGGGCATACCTTCAGCGTGACGGTCTGTAAGACCGAGTTTTAGTTTGTTTTTCATTTTATGCTCCTTCTTTACTAGATAAATAATCTAGTGTTTTTTTATTATTTGTAATAATTATAGAATCTAAAAAATCTAGAGCAAAAAAAACAACCCCTAACCCAGGGATTGTTTTTTTGTTTCCTTCTGTTCGACCAAACATAGATGTTTGGATTTATTTTATTTTGTAAATTGTATAGAAACAAAAAAACTAAAGCAAAAAAAAATAAAAAGAGGTTTATTCCTCTTTTTATAAGCTATACTTTTATGTTTAACCCCGAAGATCATCAATCTCTTGAGTCAAGTAAAAAATCTCATCATTCTTATTTTCAATAATTCGTTCAAATTCTTCACGTTCTAAAGAAAATTCTTTTTCTAATTCCTCTCTCAAGTCAGACTTGGCTTCCTCGATAAGTCCATTAATCATATCACGAAGATCACTCTGATCATACTTATAAAGGAAAAAGTCAATGTATTCGTTAGAAATCAACTCGTAATAATTCTTTAACACGTCCGAAAATACAGCGCCTTTATCCTTAAGTTTTGATAGTACATTTTCTTTAAGATATACTTCAGAAAGAGCTCCGCTTTCGTTTAGTGGATTTCCTTCCTCATAATCAAAGGTTACACTGAAAATCTTTTTCTTGTGTAATTCAAGGAGCGATAAGGATTTGTTTTCTTTGCTGAAATAATCACAACATCTAATACAACGATTTTTCCCCAAAATTTTCTTTTCTTCTTTGAAGAATTTATAGAAAATATCAGGTAACTCTTCTTTCTTATTAAAAAAAGTGTAAATATCACTGCGATAAAATGGTGATTCTTTTAAAAAGTTGTAATCCATCAACTCATATTTTTCAGCTGTATTGAGGTACTTTGTAGCTTTTTCTGTTAAAATAACACGTTCCGGATTATTAGAAAAATATTTCTTCTTCAAATATCCAAGCTGTGTCATCTCCTTCAAGATAAAGTGTAGTTGGATGTCAATACCAAACCAATCACTCTCCACAAGTTTTTTGATCCCAGATTTTTCAACAAACTTAACTACCTCGCCTGGTAAATTGCCACTCACAATATCGTCAATCTCAAACAAAATTAAGATAGATGGGAAGAAGAATCTATTATCCAAAGGATTTTCTTTTAAGTAACCAAATTGTTTCAGTGTAACTTTTTGTAAGTATTTCATAAAATTTTCACTTTTTCGGACATCTTTTGCTTTCAATCCGAGTTCCAATAAGAACAAAATCGATTTGTATCCCTCATCACCTTTAATATTTATTGATTTTAGGTAATTTTTTACAAAAGGAACAAAGTCATCCTTTTTTAAATTATCAGATAAGGTTGAATCTTCAAAATCTTTTCTGATAGAATTAAACAGTAATCTTTTAAATTCATCCTCATTTTGTTGAATCTTCACTGAAGCAGTTACAGGTATTAGGTTGTAAATATTCAGTGGTTTTTCAAGTTTTTCTTTCATCATCTTTATATTGATTAGATTGATTCCACCATCAGATGATTCGATTAAATAAATCGTTTTTGTGCTATCATCGTAGTAAGCAACACGAGAATTGAATAAAGATCCACCCAAATCAATAACTGAGATATCTTCCGGTTTTTCAGATAAAAGTTTAGCTACTGCTTTTAAATAAAACTTACCTTCCAAAGATTGGCTCTTTGTTGGTTCATCAGTTCTTTTCATTATAAATTTCCTTCTTTTCTAACTGAAAATAATTCAGTAAAATATTTTTTTCTTAAATTATAAAAGAAGAGTGAATATTTCACTCTTCTTTTTTAGATATTGTACGTTTCATCCAAAAATTCAACAAATCGTTCGACGTTGCCATCGAGTGACACGTCAGGAAGAACGTTGAAAACTGGCAAGCAGAACAAGTCTTGAATGGTTGATACCCGTTCCTGTTCGAGTTGAACTCGTTCGATACGACCGTTGATTTGTTCTTCGTCTCCACCACGAGATTTGATACGCTCGATAGCAACATCAATAGGTAGATTCAAAATAACAGGGTATACCTTCACACGTAAACCACCATACTCGTAATACAGATCACCCTGATCTTGAAATACGTGTGAGTAGAAATTCGTATCTGCAACTAATACAGCGTGATTGGTGAAATTATCGGTCTTCGATACAACCTCATCTTTCGTAACACCGTAAAGATTTTCTTGGAATTTTGTTTCCTCAAAAACCGAGTTGGACTCAGACAGTTCTTTTGCTTGAGCTTCTGAAAGAAAATAATAATCAACTCCGTCTACCTCCCCGGGTCGTGGGGATCGTGTGGTATACGAAATCAACGTGTGTTCATCATCAAAAATTTTTGATAAAGTTGTCTTACCAGAACCCGAAATTCCAGTAATCACCACAATACCAGCTTGACGCTTTTCTTGGTTTTCGATAATCATAATTTGATTACCTCCCTTCTTTCTATATTATTTTTACTTTCCTTAATTATAAGGAATATATTTCTTCAAAATATCTTTTGACCCTGTTGAGTTCTCTGGATTCAAATAATCTTCCGAAATTTCATCAAAAATATCCTTTAATCTATTTTTAACAAATTCCTTTAGATATTCAAGCTGCCGAAGAGTTAGAATTGGATGATTTTCGCTGGATAATGGAAAGCTCATTGGAAGAACCCCCAAAACTATCTCGTTAGAAGAACTCTTCAATTTTGAAACGGTTAACTTTTGTCCGTTAGTTGATGATAAAAGTCCATTGTGAAAGAACGGCTTCAATTCAATTCTTAATTTTTGTTTATTATTTGGGTGATAGGTGAATAAAAAAATAAACATAGACAAATATTCAGTTCGATCGTCCTTCATCATTTTTCTATTTTTTTTCATCACTTTAATCGCAATTTTTTCCCAAGTGGAATAGCGTCGATTTAAATTCTGAATTAAATTCAGGATATCATCTTTCTGAGACAATTCCAGAAGTTCTTTCAGACGTTCTTTAAAAATGACATCTTTTTCTTGAGATAAAATCTCAGACTTTAAAACCATTTTAATTCCTTCTTTCTATATTTTTGTTTCTTATATTATATCAAAAAATTGAATTTTCTGCAACAAAAAAGAGGGGGAGGTTCTAGTCATCTTTTATAATTTTAGAAAAAAATAAACTTTTACAGTTTTAGAAAGAGGGCAGTTATTTGATTGCAACAAACAAAAATAATAATTTGCTTTTAGAATTAGAAAAGCACATTATTAAGGTTCTAAATCAATATTCAAAATCTGGAGATCAATTCCTTAATTTTCCGGAAAAGGGCGTGTTTCCTCCTGATAAAATGCGAATCGGGGTTGGGCACAGAAGTTCGAAAATTGTATTCTGTATTTTTAATGACAAATTCTACTGTGTAAACTCGGTGGAAATGTTACCAATTGATCAGTTTGTAACACTTTACGATTCTAGTCTTGATTTTCAAAAAGAGATGACTGATATCGTAGTAAACGCCGAGGAGTTTGCGAAGATTATTGTTAATCGCATAGCAAATTACAGTTTTAATACATTTTATTACGACAAAATATACGGATTCCTTTATGAATATATGATTAAAGGAGAAACCTCTAAGCGTGAGGCACGTGAATTTTTGTATAGATTTTACGAACTTTCAGACAAAGATAGTGATTACAAACTTAACTTGCAAAATTTCGTTTACAATCTACTTTTCAAAGGTTCTGACAGTCTTGTTGTAAAACACCTTAAATCAAAACCATACTCTCAGACTTTGAATAAAAACTCAAACTCTGATTTTTCAAAAGTTTTATCTGATTTTGTAACAGATGAAAATAAGCTCCTGGAATTTCTTCAGAGTTTAGGGAAATCAACTTTTGGAGATTGGGCATTTGATTATTTAGAAAAAGAGTGGAATAGTCTATTTAATTTTGATAAAGAAAATTTTAAACAAAACTTCCTACAAAAAAGTCCATAATTAGAAAATAAGAAAAAAACAAGAGCGGTTATATAACTCCTCTTGTTTTTTTGATTAGAGATATAATTTAAGAAAATAAATAAATAAAAAAGAAAGAAGGATTATTATACGATGATTGAAACTAATACAGGTGATTTTTTATTAAGATTAGAGCAAAAAATCTTAAGATCAATTCACAAATATGCAGAATCGGGTGATCAATTTTTAAACCTACCAGATAAAGAGATTTTTGGTGAAGAGGGTGTAAAGATTCGAGTCAATTACATTTCAAGAATTGTTTTTTCTATTGAGAATGGAAAATTTTATCTTTTGTCAAGCAGAAAACTTCTTCCAAAAGATAAGTTTGTAACAATATTCAGTGAGGAAAATCGTGGTGATACTTTCCCTTCAGTTTTAGATTCAAAAGTTGTTGAGAAAATTTTACTTGATAGGTTTTCTAAAAATAGTTTTGGTTTATTCACTTTTGATGACTTTTATAAAGTAATCTATAAGTATAACAGAATTAAAACAATACCTACAAACAAAGTTGATGAGGTGATGTTAGGTTACGATATAAGAAAATATGAACTCTCGAATACCAACGATTGTTTTGAAAAAGAACTTAAAGATTTTGTTTTCGATGTTTTTTTCAGAAGCGAAGGAAGAGTTATGATTAATTACTTTGAAAACACAAAAAATAATTTGGGTACTAGGGTGGAAAAGTTTCTGCTGGATTTTGTAGATGATGAGAAAAAGTTATTATTCTTCTTCAATAATTTAAACGATCCATTTGGTATTGAAGAGAGAAAGTTATTATCCTCAATTTTGAATAAAAATCCAAATATAAATATGCTAAATTTTTATAAGGGGTTGTTGTCAAATCATAAAACTATATCGGCAGACAAACTAATTTTAATTGCTAATAAGTTAGGAGATAGTTTCTTTGAATTGTTTGAAAATTCAAACGTAAATCTCAAAGTAGAACCTTATTTTGATGAAGTGAATTTCAAAAATATCGATG
>ERZ773180.1645-NODE-1645-length-10752-cov-11.142750_pt1 | contig 10752 bp, 5 predicted proteins | sample MGYA00511080_ERZ773180 | MGnify/ENA primary metagenome ERZ773180 (study PRJEB29015, sample SAMEA2738175) | human oral metagenome | biome: human oral; feature: human-associated habitat; material: saliva | place: China | collected 2178 ...
CTATGAAAGCTGGACAATTTCTTCATTTGCGTGTACCTGATGATGCCCATCTCTTGCGTCGTCCAATTTCAATCTCATCCATAGATAAATCTAAGAAACAATGTCATCTGATTTATCGCATCGAAGGCTCTGGTACAGCTATCTTTTCAACCTTAAAAACTGGTGATAGCCTGGATGTCATGGGACCTCAAGGAAATGGTTTTGACTTATCAGATTTAGACAAGCAGAGTCATGTTCTCCTAGTCGGTGGTGGAATCGGAGTGCCACCCTTACTTGAAGTTGCTAGACAACTGTATGCTCGTGGTGTAAAAATAACAACTATTCTAGGATTTGCTACTAAAGACGCTGTTATTCTTGAAGATGAATTAGCCCAATACAGCAAAATCTTTGTGACGACTGATGACGGCTCTTATGGAATCAAGGGAAATGTCTCAGTTGTGATTAAGGAATTTGACACTGTTTTTGATGCTATATACTCATGTGGGGCACCTGGTATGATGAAATATATCAATCAAACCTTTTACGACCATCCAAGAGCTTATCTATCTCTAGAATCTCGTATGGCCTGTGGCATGGGAGCTTGCTACGCTTGTGTCCTGAAAGTGCCAGATAGTGAAACTGTTAGTCAACGCGTCTGCGAAGATGGTCCTGTATTTAAAACAGGAACAGTGGTTTTATAAGGAGTGTGTCATGACAACAAATCGATTACAAGTTTCTCTACCAGGCTTAGAGTTAAAGAATCCTATCATTCCTGCTTCAGGCTGTTTTGGTTTCGGACAAGAGTATGCCAAATACTATGATTTGGACCTTTTAGGATCTATCATGATTAAAGCTACAACCCTTGAACCACGTTTTGGTAATCCTACTCCACGAGTGGCAGAAACACCTGCTGGTATGCTGAATGCTATTGGTCTACAAAATCCAGGACTAGATGCCGTTCTCTCTGAAAAATTACCTTGGCTAGAAAAAGAGTATCCAAATCTTCCAATCATTGCAAACGTAGCTGGCTTTTCCAAATATGAGTATGCAACAGTTTCTCATGGTATTTCTAAAGCTAGCAATGTAAAGGCAATAGAACTCAATATTTCTTGTCCGAACGTCGACCACGGTAATCACGGATTATTAATTGGTCAAGATCCAGATTTGGCTTATGATGTGGTAAAAGCAGCCGTAGAGGCTTCATCAGTTCCTGTTTACGTTAAACTAACACCAAGTGTGACCGATATAACTTCCGTTGCAAAAGCTGCAGAAGACGCAGGAGCTAGTGGTCTCACTATGATCAATACCCTTGTTGGTATGCGCTTTGATCTTAAAACTAGAAAACCAATCATTGCAAATGGTACAGGAGGAATGTCTGGACCTGCAGTATTTCCTGTAGCTCTAAAACTCATTCGACAAGTAGCTCAAACAACTAATCTTCCGATTATTGGAATGGGAGGAGTTGACTCGGCTGAGGCAGCGCTAGAAATGTATTTAGCAGGTGCCTCAGCTATTGGTGTTGGGACAGCAAACTTTACCAATCCATATGCCTGCCCTGATATTATTGAAAATCTGCCTAGTGTTATGGATAAGTACGGTATAGTAACTCTAGAACAATTAAGAAGTGAAGTTAAAAGCCAATTTTAAATCTTTCTAACTGAAGTTTTACATCCTTATTATTTTGAAAGCGTGTGTCTTTTTGGTATAATATGACTATGATTGTAACAATACCGATTAAAACAGAAAAAGATATCGCAACACCAGGCCCAACAGTCCTAGTATTAGGATACTTTGATGGTGTTCACGTGGGTCACCAAAAGCTCTTTGATATTGCGGGTGAGATAGCCTCAAGAAAGCATTTGAGTGTTGCCGTAATCACCTTTAATGAGTCACCTAAACTAACATTACACCAATATAATCCAGAACAATTATTGCATATCCTTAATGCTGAAGAACGTGAACGTAAATTAAAACGTTCAGGTGTTGAAGCTTTGTATTTAATGGATTTTACAAGTCGGGTAGCAAATATGACTGCTCAAGAGTTTGTCAATACTTTTGTGAAAGAAGTGAAAGCAGATACGATTGTAGTAGGATTTGACTATAGTTTAGGATCTGATCGCAAATCAGCTGAAGATCTTAAAGAAATTTTTGATGGCGAAGTAGTTATTGTTCCACCAGTAGAAGATGAAAAGGGAAAAATCAGTTCTACACGTGTTAGACAATGTATTGTTGATGGGAATGTGAAAGAGGCTGCTCAGCTTCTTGGAGCTCCATTGCCATCTAGAGGTGTTGTAGTTCACGGGAATGCGCGTGGTCGAACTATTGGCTATCCTACAGCTAATTTAGTGCTTTTAGATCGAACATATATGCCAGCGGATGGAGTTTATACCGTAGATATTGAAATTCAAAGAAAAATCTACAGAGGTATGGCTAGTGTTGGGAAGAACGTTACTTTTGATGGAGAGGAAGAGCGTTTTGAAGTGAATATCTTTGATTTTGATGAAGATATTTATGGCGAAACAGTGACTGTCTATTGGTTAGATCGTATCCGAGATATGGTAAAATTTGACGGCATTGAACAACTGGTCAAACAACTCGAAGAAGATGAAAAAGCTGCAAGAAAATAAAATCAAGTTCGAATGATAATTCGAGCTTTTTATTTTGTTAAAATCTTAGAAAAACTAGAATAAGAGATGAGATATAAACTTAAGTCTGGTATAATTCTAATAAGAGATTAAGGGAGATTATGATGTTTAAAGAAAAAAGAAATAAGGGTTTTATTTCTGTACTGATACTTTCGCTAGTATTCTTTGCGATTGCTTCTATTTCAGGATTCTTAGGTCAAATGCACAAGAAGCCTACAGAGGGGTTTGCAGATACGACTGATACTGGAAAAGAAGTTACTATGTCAGTCTACGGTATCTATCCTGAACCTGTCGGTGAAGTTGATGGTGGAACTGTTGTTTATATTGTGCAATATAGCAAGGAAGGTGAAGGAAAGTTTGCTGTAGTTGAGTCAAAAGTAAGAGATGAGTCGATTAATAAACTTCTTGAGAACGCAGAAAGTCTTGCTGATAATCCTGGAACTCTCACAGGTATACAGTTAGAACCCCTCACTAATACCAATTTTGTTAATACTTCGAAGAACACTAAGATTATCAATCTTGATGAATTTATTAGCTCTATTCTTCCTGCTAAATCAGTGGTCGCTCGTAATATGAATACAAGAATTTATCTCAGTCTCAGTGAATATTCTAGGGATAGTTTGAGCTATATTTTTGGTATTGTGATTTTTTCCGGCATGGGACTAATGACTTTAATCGCAGCCTTTATCATACGAAAGAAAACAGTTGATTCATTCAAAGAGCTGTATCGTCTGTACCCTGAATTAAAAGGAAATCTTGAGCTGCTTGATACTCAAGCTGAATTTTACGATCAGGACTTGAAAGTTATTTTGTATAAGAATCATCTCATTACTTATTACAAAGGGACCCAAGCTATAGATCTTAGAGATGTGTGGAGGATCTATTTAGTACGTACAAGTTATAGCCGTTTTACAAAAGTTTATCAGTTTGTATATACTCGAAAAGATAGTTCTAAGAAATATAGCTTAACTATTCGAAATACTAATAGAGTAGAAGAACAATTAGAAGAATTCTGGAATCTCCTTCCAAAAAAATTTCCTGAGATTAACATTGGTAGTTTATAAGAAAGCATCTTTTAGGGTGCTTTTTCTTTTGGGTAAAATTTTGGAAAAAAGTGAATTTATAACTTGACATCTTAAAAGTTAAGGGGTAGAATATTTACTGGTTAATTAAATGGTTAAGTTTATAGATCCAATATATTTGGCTAAACAATACTAGAAACCTATAAAAAGGATTAGAACATTTTAATTGTTTTTATAAATATTTCTATTTATAAACTTAACTGGTTAATGACACAGAACTTATAATGTTGCCTAAATCTTATATTTAGTAGTGAAAATAGAAAGTGTGTTTAGATGAAAATCAATAAAAAATATGTTCTTGGTTCCGTAGCCCTTTTAGCCTTAAGCCTTTCAAGTTATGAATTAGGGCGTTACCAAGCAGTACAGACTAACAAAGTGTCTAATCGTGTGGCTTATATAGATGGGAATCAGGCTAGTACTAAGACTGAAAATTTGACGCCAGATGAGGTGAGTCAGCGAGAAGGAATCAATGCAGAACAGATAGTCGTTAAGATTACCGATCAAGGCTACGTAACTTCACATGGAGACCATTATCATTACTTTAATGGTAAGGTTCCTTATGATGCTATTATTAGCGAAGAACTCTTGATGAAAGATTCGAATTATCAACTTCGAAATGAGGATATTGTCAACGAAGTCAAGGGTGGCTATGTCATTAAGGTTGATGGTCGCTATTATGTATACCTCAAAGATGCTTCTCATTCTGAAAATATTCGTAGTAAGGATGAGATCAATCGTCAGAAGCAGGAACATGGACATGGTGGCGGAGTAAAGGTTAGTAATGAAGTCGCTGTAGCAAGAACTCAGGGACGTTATACGACGGATGATGGTTATATTTTTAATGCTAGTGATATTATTGAGGACACGGGTGATGCTTACATCGTTCCACATGGCAATCACTTTCATTATATTCCTAAGAGTGACTTGTCTGCCAGTGAATTAGCTGCTGCTCAAGCCTTCTTATCCGCTAAAGGTGGTCAAACAAGCTCAGTTGGGTATCGACCGTCAACAAATTCTTCTAGCAGCTCATCAGATGCTTCGAATAGTAGTACATATAGACAAACGAATCAAAGCAATGTTGAGGCAAATACTAGAAGATGGACCCCAAGTGTTAGCCCACAAGTGGATAATAGTTATCAAGCAAGTCCAAGTGAAGATGTATCTAGTCTTTTGAAACAACTTTATGCCTTGCCACTCAGCCAACGTCATGTGGAATCCGATGGTTTGCTCTTTGACCCTGCCCAAATCACGAAAAGAACAGCAAATGGGGTTGCAGTACCTCATGGGGATCACTATCATTTTATCCCTTATAGCCAAATGTCAGCTTTGGAAGAAAAGATTTCACGGATAATTCCAGTAAACGGACATAATAATGGAAACAACAAGCCAGTAAATACCCAAAAGCCAACAAACAGTACAGTTGAGCATACGTTTTTAGGAAATTCAATTAAAGCTTATGGTAAGGGTCTGGATGGCAAACCATACGATACTAGTGATGGATATGTATTCAGTAAAGATTCTATCTATTCAGTTGATAAATCAGGCATTATAGCGAGACATGGAAATCATTTCCATTATGTGGGATTTGGAGAGTTAGAACAATTTGAATTAGATGAAGTTAGCAAGTGGATGAAGGAAAAAGGTCAAGCTAATGATAGTGTTATTCCTTCAGAGAAAATGAATAACGAAGATAAACCAAAATTTAATTCAAGAAAAGTGACTAGCAAAGTTACCAAAGATGGTAAAGTTGGTTATGTTCTTAAAGAAGACGGGAAAGAATACTTCTATTCTCGAGACGAACTTGATCTTATTCAAATTGCTTTTTCTGAACAAGAACTCATGCTTAAGGATCGAAATCATTATCGTTATGATATAGTAGACACAGGGATTAAACCAAGATTAGCTGTAGATGTCTCAAGTTTGCCGATGCATGCAGCGAATACTACTTATGATACTGGAAGTTCATTCATTATTCCACACATTGATCATATTCACGTTGTGCCTTACTCATGGTTAGAGCCTGATCAAATTGCGACTATTAAATATGTCATGCAACACCCTGAGGTTCGTCCTGAAGTTTGGTCTAAGCCGGGTCACGAGGACTCAGGTTCCGTTATTGCTAATGTGACTCCTCTTGAAAAACGCGCTGGAATGCAGAATTGGCAAATTATCCATTCTGCTGAAGAAGTTCAGAAAGCTATAACAGAAGGTCGTTTTGCAACTCCAGATGGTTATATTTTTGATCCGAAAGATGTATTGGCAAAAGAAACTTTTGTATGGGAAGACAAATCATTTAGTATTCCAAGAGCGGGAGGTGGTTCATTGAGAAGTATCACTAAATCCGACTTATCAGAAGTAGAATGGAAACAAGCACAAGACTTAATAGCAAAAAGAATAAAAGAAAAAGAATCCCAAAATGGGACGTTTACGAATAATAATGAAGAATTAAAACCTGATTCAAACAATACTGAAAATAGTGATAAAAATAAGACTGTTGTAGATAAAACTGAGGAGCAACCGAAGAATAATACAGGCGTCAATGAGACTGGTACAACCGAAAAAATTCCTTCAGAAAACAAGGTTGAAGATAAAGAAAACTCCAAAGAAGAAAGTGACGATGATTTACCAGACTACGGATTGGATAAAGTAACTTTAAATGAACATATAGAAAAGTTAGCAAAAATTGCACAAATCGATCCTAAGTTTCTAATTTTTCAGCCAGAAGGTGTTCAGTTTTACAATAAAAATGGTGAATTAGTGATGTATGACATTAAGACACTAAAACAAGTAAAGCCTTAAAATATTTTTATTAATTATAAACTACTCGAAAGGATATTGTTCGATTTTTGATTGAATAATGTCCTTTTATTTGTTAAAAAACTGAAATTTGCAATTTTAAAAATTGAATCAAGAAGTTCTAAAACAATGATTTTATTTTTGACCACTAAAAATCTTGACTTATTAAATAAAAAAAGTTAAACTATTTACTAGTTAATTAAATGGTTAAATACTAGTTAAGGAGTTGTTATGAAAAAAAGAAGCATTCTATGGTTCATGATTACCTTCTTTGTTCTCATTTTAGGGGCATGTGGACAAAAGGTTAGTCAAGACAATCGTAATGAAACTAAGGGAATGAAGATTGTGACTAGTTTTTACCCTGTCTATGCTATGGTCAAAGAAGTTTCCGGTGACCTAAATGACGTTCGGATGATTCAATCTAGTTCAGGTATCCATTCATTTGAACCTTCTGCGAATGACATTGCAGCCATCTATGATGCCGATGTTTTCGTTTATCATTCTCATACTTTGGAGTCATGGGCGGGAAGTTTAGATCCAAGCCTGCAAAAGTCTAAGGTAAAGGTCTTAGAAGCATCAGAAGGTATGACCTTGGAGCGCGTGCCTGGATTAGAAGATATGAAAGCTGGAGACGGGATTGATGAGAAGACCTTGTATGATCCTCATACTTGGCTTGATCCTGAAAAGGTTGCTGAAGAAGCCCAGATTATCGCTGATAAGTTATCCGAACTAGACAGCGCTAACAAGGATACTTATCAGAAAAACGCACAAAGTTTTAGTGCCAAAGCTCATGATTTGACCAAGAAATACCAACCCATTTTTGAAAAAGTCAATCAAAGAAATTTTGTAACTCAACATACAGCTTTTTCATATTTAGCTAAACGCTTTGGATTAAATCAACTTGGAATAGCTGGTATTTCACCAGACCAAGAACCAAGCCCGAGACAGTTAACCGAAATTCAAGAATTTGTAAAAAATTATAAGGTCAAAACTATCTTTACAGAGAGCAATGCTTCGTCTAAAGTTGCTGATACACTTGTCAAATCAACAGGTGTGAGTCTTAAAACACTCAATCCTTTAGAGGCCGACCCACAAAATGACAAGTCCTACTTGGAAAATTTAGAAGACAATATAGCTATTTTAGCTGAAGAATTGAAATGAGGAGTTTATGAAAATTAATAAAAAATATCTAGCAGGATCTGCAGTGGTCCTTGCCTTAAGTGTCTGTGCTTACGCTTTAAATCAACATCAAGCGCCTGAGAACAAAGAAAATAACCGTGTATCCTATGTTGATGGGAAAGAGTCTGATGCTAAAAAGAATGAAAATCTGACACCTGATCAAGTTAACCAAAAAGAAGGAATAGAAGCTGAACAGATTGTTACTAAGATTACAGATCAAGGCTATGTGACTTCCCACGGTGACCATTTCCATTTCTACAATGGTAAGGTGCCTTTTGATGCCATCTTTAGTGAAGAATTGGTCATGAAGGATCCAAACTATCAACTAAGTGATGGAGATATTGTCAATGAGATTAAAGGTGGCTATATCATCAAGGTGGATGGCAAATATTATGTCTATCTGAAGGATGCTAGTCACGCAGATAATATTCGTACCAAAGACCAAATCGAGAAACAAAAACAAGAACACACATCAGATAGTAGCAGTACAAGTAATGAAGTTATTGCTGCCAGAGCACAAGGTCGATATACAACTGATGACGGTTACGTCTTTAATGCTGCAGATATTATTGAAGACACAGGTGACGCTTATATCGTTCCTCATGGTGGCCATTATCATTACGTTCCTAAGAGTGCTCTATCTTCAAGTGAATTGGCTGCCGCTCAAGCTTACCTTGCTGGAAGAGGAAGTCAACAAAGTCTAACAGACTACAAACCGATTCCAAGTGTTGAACCAAGTCATCAAGTAGAGAAACCAGCTACAAGCAATCCAGTACAAGAAGAAAATAATCTTCAAAAACTTCTAGAACAGCTTTACGCTTTACCAGTTAGTCAACGCTATAAAGAATCTGATGGTTTGGTATTTGACCCGGCTAAAATTACCAGTCGTACGCCTAATGGAGTTGCTATCCCTCATGGAAATCATTACCATTTCATCCCTTATAGTAGTTTATCTGCTTTGGAGCAAAAGATTGCACGCTTGATACCACTTTCAGGTCTAGTAACACCATCAAATCCTGTAGAAACTCCAAGTAAACCAAACGAAGACCATGACCACGACCATGGCCACGAAGATGTTGATCATCAACACGAAGAAGACCATGACCACGATCATGCTAATCATCGACACGGTGAAGACCACGATCATGGCTTTGCTATTGATCGAGTGATTAGTGAGGACGACCAAGGTTTCGTAGTTTCACATGGAGACCACAATCATTATTTTTACAAGAAAGATTTGACGGCTCAACAGATTAAAGAAGCTCAGGAACACTTGAAAGGTAAAACCGAAGTTAAACCTAATCCATCAGATGAGCACCATGATGAAGACGGGCATGATCACCACCATGGTGAAGACCACGATCACGGATTCGATGCTGACCGAGTGATAAGTGAAGATGAGCAAGGTTTTGTAGTTTCACATGGGGACCATGCCCATTATTTCTTTAAGAAAGATTTATCAGCAGAGCAGATTAAGGCTGCACAAGACCATCTTCATGGCCATCAGCAGACAGAACCTGTTAAACCTCTTGCCAAGACGGTTGAAAGTTTCTCTCGAGATGCCAGCGATGAAGAAAAAATAGCTTATATTTCTAAAACATATGGCGTTCCTCTTGAGGCTATCAGAATTTCAAATGGATTCTTTGTATTTGGTAATCCAGACCAGGCTTATGACCCAACTCACATTCACCCTTACGCTGTTCGTAAGGAACACGTTCGTATTCCGATTCAAACTGGAGATGCAGAGCTTGATTTCCTAAACGAACTCTATACAACTGCTCTACGTGATGGTGTTTCTCCTTATAGCTTGCAGGTTGAAAATGGTAGCTTTGTTATCCCTCATGGTGACCATAACCACTACATCAAGGTTCAAACTAAAGGTTATGAAGTCGCTTTGAAAAACAAAATTCCTGCATTACAGTCAACTTACCAACCTGGTGCTTTTGATGAAAAAGCAGTCCAGTATAAGGTTGATCAACTCTTGGCAGAGAGCCGCGAGCTCTATAAAGATAAGCCAAGTCTGCAAAGACAGATTGAGCTTGCTTTGGGCCAATTCTCTGAAAACATGAAGAAACTTTCAACCAACTCTACTGCAGGATATTTGGCAGCTTTGGATTTGTTTGATAAGCAGTATATTCACATTGACTCAAGTGTCAAACCAACAGAAATCAGTCCTTTAGACAAGAAATATCAAGCTTTAGTAGATAAGATTAATACCTTAGACACAGATGCTTATGGACTTCCTAAGAAGGATTTATTGACTCAGCTTCAAGAAAATAAACTAGCCCAAGATGAAGCAGGTTTAGATGCAGTTGAAGCTAAGTTACAAGCTTTGCAAGATTTTAATGACCGTACTGGAGTTACAACAGTAGAATACATCAAGTATTTCTACCAACATCTATCTGACGGTCGCTTGAATGACAAGTTACGAGATAAAGTTGCCAACCTAACGTGGACACTTTATCAGTCACAATCCTTCCTTAAGGCAACTGACTTGAACAAACTCTTCCCAGAAATCTACCAAACAAAACTGGAAGTAGAAGAAGCACTGAAAAATGAGCCAGTTGCAAACAAGACTTCTGAAACAATCTTAGATACAGAAAAAGTGGATGGACACAGTGCTAAAACTGCAGTTTATGAGTTCTTAAAAGGTTTGTATGATGATCTCAAACCTGAGGAACAAAGTAACCATGTCTTAAAAGGGCAAGTAGAAGAGTTACTAACAAAAGCTGAAGAATTAGTGAATCAAGTCAATGAGGAGGGGGTTAAAGCTTCACTCTCTGACGAAGTGAAAAATCTGAAGGCTGCTTTGGAGAAAGAAGACGCAGACCTTGATGAATTAAATACACAGGTTCAAGATCTTTTGAAACGTATTTCACTAACAATCCAAAATGAACGTGATAATTCGAAACAAGACCCAGAGGTTTTAGTTCTTTACCAAAAACTCTATAACGGTGTCATTGCTCTCCATACTTATTTGGAAATGAATAATGGTTCTGATGCGGACTTCGAAAAGGTAGATGCTCTGTTTGATAAACTAGCAGCAGCAAGTAAGGATAAGCAGGCTCTTC
>ERZ773180.1646-NODE-1646-length-10751-cov-10.859948_pt1 | contig 10751 bp, 10 predicted proteins | sample MGYA00511080_ERZ773180 | MGnify/ENA primary metagenome ERZ773180 (study PRJEB29015, sample SAMEA2738175) | human oral metagenome | biome: human oral; feature: human-associated habitat; material: saliva | place: China | collected 2178 ...
TTGGTTGAACGTCCATGATTGTTTCACTGTAAGTGTCATATTTATCAGGAGTGATGATTTCTAATTTAACATCTTCTACTAATTCTTCTGACTCAGCAGCTTCTTTACATAAATCTTCTGGTGTTCTTAATACTAAAGTAGTTCCTTGAATTTCAGTTTTTTCTCCAAATACTACTTTGTCAATTTTATAGTGTTTAGTTTTTAATGAACGGATGAATTTAGATTCACCTTCATGTTTTTCTTCAGCTTTAGCTTCTACAGCTACTGGAGCAGCTTCTACTACTGCTGGTTTCCCTTCAACTACTGCTGCAGCTGGTGCTGGTTGAGCAGCTTGTTGAGCGAATGCTGATAATGGAATTTCAAGGTTAATGTTTTCACCTTTTCCAATTTGTAATTTGAATACCCCAGCTGGTGCTGATGCTTGAGCAACTGGCGCTGCAACTGGTGCAACTGGTGCTGCTTCAGCAACTTCTGCAGCTGGTGCTACTTCTGCTACTTCTTCTTGTTTTTCTTCTGCTTTTTCTTCTCCGCCTTGAACAGCATCAATGATAGCTGGCGTAATAGGTATTAGAGCGTCTGTTGTTTTAGTTAATTTAGCTCCTAATACTTGTCCGATTGTTAATGCATCATCTGGGAATGATAGTAAACCTGAATCTACTAAATCATCGAATAACCCTGGATCTTCTAAGTTTTCTGGGCTAATTACGATACCTTCCTCAGCTCTGCAACAAAATACCGCTTTGTCATTTAAATGTTCTTTTGCAGTTTCTACTGTAATTGACATTACTTCTAACCTCCAACTAAATTATTTGTTATTATGTAATTCTAAGCTTTTATAGCTTCTGTATAAATGATGGTCAGTGGCACGAAGGACGTGGTCGGTACTGTGATAAACTTTTACTCCTAACCTAGGAGCTACACCTGTAACGGTGTTAGTTCAGTCTTGACAAGTACCAGCTATTACAGCTTTCGCACCATCTTTTTTCATTGTTAATACTTTTTCCGCTTGTCCTGGACAGATACCAGGAAGCTCACAACGTAATCTACCATTTTTGTCTGGTTTCATACGTTTACACATTTGAACAGAAACAACTTCTGCTCCCATTCCGTCAGCTATTTGACGAAGACGTTCTTCTTGGGCTCCACATTCACAAATAAGTATCCCTACTTTTTCGCGTTCTTGTGGATATGGCATTGCCACTAATAGACCCCCAGTTGTTTTATTAATTGGTTCTTCTTCTTTAGCTGGACGCCCTGTGAATGGTCCACCACGTACGATTTCACCATGCGGATTAATGTATCCTCCTGCTTTTTCAATAAATACACTAATTGGTAATCCAATCGGTACATCCATGAAAATATCTGGATTATGAACACGTCCACCGACAGTAATATCTTTATCGATTAATGGTTTATCTAACTCAATAGCCTCTACTATACGTTTAATAGTTTCTACGTTTGAGATAATAGCATTTGCTTCTAATGGTAATTGACCAGGTTTTAAAACTACACCTAATGTTTCCCTAACGATAACACGTTCGTCCCCTGCAGGATACATATTTGGTAAAATTTTAATACTGATATTTGGTTCGTTTTTACATGCTTTCCCTAGAGCTAATAAAGCTTTACGATATTTAGTTTTAATCGCAATATAACCTTCTTTTGCTCCTGTTAATTTAAGAATGTATTTTAATCCACGTACCAATTCTTCTGGATGTTCTTCCATGTAACGAACATTGTGTCCTAATACCGGTTCACATTCAGCAGCGTTAGCTATTACGTATCCACCAGGTATTTGTGCAGATAATTTGATTCCAGTTGGGAATCCAGCTCCACCTACACCAACGATACCAGCGTCTTTAATACGTTGTAGATGATCGTCTGTTGGTTCTAATTTTACATAGTCATCTGATTGTTCTTTATCTAATTTTACAACGATATTCATTTCATCAACAGATTCAACAACACCAGATAAACTTGTGTGAATATTAGCACCTAATCCATTAGGAGTTGCAACAAGTTGTCCACGTTTTACATGGTCCCCAACACTAACGATAGGTTGACATGGGCCACCAACATGTTGTTTTAGCGGAATAGTAATTTTATCAACATTAAACTCTAACATACCTTTTCCTCCTTTCCCCAAATTTCTTTACAAGCAGTAGCACAAAACTCCTACTGCATTTATTGTATAACAGTTTCAGAAAATTTGCAAAGCTTTTTTTTATTTATTTTTTGAGAAATAAAAAAATTATCCTCTACGTTTTACACATAAACTTTATGGTTATCGTTATATGTGCATTTTTTTAAGAAAATGTTATCATAATATTTTTTTTTGTAATTGAAAGAGATTATCACTTAAAAGAAAAACCTTTACAAACATGTATATTCATACTTTTCAATAATAAAGTAAGACGAAATATTTTATGTAAACCTTACTCAGAAATTAAAGTTTTTACTCATATTTACAATTTTTAAATTGTGTAATATAATCATAGTGTACAAATAAAAGGAGGAAAGTGGTAGGTTACCACATACAATTTAATATGATTAACTTTAAGAAAGTGGGAATTATTTTCTTAGCTTCTGGTTTTATTCTTAGCGGCTGTACTACAAAAGATAACAGTAATAGTAGTACACCTGTTGAGAAAAAGGAAATAAAGGCTATTTCACTAGAAGATTTCACTAAGAATTTAAGTAACAGCGAGTATCAGTTTATTGATACACGTGATGATGAGGCTTATAACGGGTTTAAAGTTGATAACGTAAAAAACGGAGGACACCTTAAAAACTCAATTCAATATAGTGCTTCATTCATAGGTAAAGTTAACAAAAACAAGGAGGCTAAATTTATCAGCGATAAAGGTCTTGATAAAAATAAAAAAATCGTTGTTTATGATACTAACAAAGATAATATCGAGAAAGTATCAGATAAATTTGCTTCACTAGGATACGAGGTTTATAAATTTGAGGATTATAAAACATTCGCTGATAACGATGCAAATAAAGCAAATATAATAGCTTATCCTGAATATCAAAACCTTGTCTCTCCTAAATGGGTAAAAGATGTACAAGATGGTAAAAAACCTGAAACTTATACAAATAACAACTATGCAATATTTGAAGTTTCTTGGGGAGAGTTAGATAAGGCAAAAGCCTACAAAGAACATATTAAAGGAGCTTATCACTTTAATACTGACTGGATAGAAGAAGGACCAGTTTGGAATCTTCGTTCTGCAGATGAAATCAAAAAGAATTTATTAAAACAAGGTATTACAAGTGATAAAACTATCATATTATACTCTAGCGATGCATCGGCTGCTTTTCGTGTAAACTGGGCGCTTAAATGGGCTGGGGTTAAAGATGTACGAGTTTTAAACGGAGGATTACAAGCTTGGAAAGATGCTGGATATGAAACAGAATCAAACGTAAATACCCCACAGGAAGCTAAAGACTTCGGTGTAAATGTACCAGCTCATCCTGAATACGATATAGCTCGTGCTAAAGAAATGTCTGAAAAAGCCCAAAAAGAAGGAATTAAACTAGTAAGTATTCGTTCTTGGGATGAATACACAGGTAAAACAAGTGGATATGATTATATCGATAAAAAAGGTGAGCCTAAAGGAGCAGTCTACGGATTCTCTGGAACTGATGCTGCTAATATGGATGACTACTATGATCCAGATGGCACATTACGTAATCCACAAGAAATTTATAACTTATGGAAAGGCCAAGGTATTTCTGAAACAGATAAGATTGCGGTTTACTGTGGAACTGGATGGAGAAACTCTATTCCTTGGTTTATGACTCAACTAACTGGTCGTGCTAATACATACTTCTATGATGGAGGATGGAACGACTGGCAATTAGAAGGTTCATTACCTGTTGATGAGAACAAAGATAAAGGCAATAAACCTGACGCTAAAAATGATTTTAAATAAAATAAAAAAAGAACTTATCCATATATTTTGATGGATAAGTTCTTTTATAAAATCTTCCAATTATTATATACTACTTTTTCTAAGATAGCTTCATCATTACTAAGTTCCTGTACTAATTTCAAGATAACTGGAGATGCATTACTTATATCTAATTTTTCCAAGTCAATCCAATAGATTCCACTAGAATCATTTAATTCATCAACAAGTTTTTCTAAAACTTCATCTTGTTGTTCAAAATTAACGTCTACATCATAAAACACCATAATATGATGTATCGTACGATTTGTTTCTTCTACAAATATATCATAAACCCTACAATTTCTGTAGTTTTCTATTTGATAACCTGTTTCTTCTTTAAATTCTCGAATTAACGTTTCTGTAAATCCCTCGTTTTCTTTTTGACTACCTCCAGGTAAATCGAATCTATTTCTGTATGGACCTTTTTCTTTTCTTATACATAATAGTCCATTATCTTTAATACAAATTCCATAAATTCCAATGTGATTAACAATCATAGTTATACCTCTATAGTTTAAAAAAAGCGATGTTAAATTACATCGCTTTAATCTTATTCTAATTCACTTAATTTTTCTTTTAAGAATGGAACTAGTTCATCCTTAAGATCGCTTTTCAGAGCAAAGTCAATTGTAGTTTTAACGAAACCAATAGTTTCCCCTACGTCATAACGCGCTCCATCAAAATCATAAGCGTAAACTTTTTCTTCTTCATTTAGCATTTGGATAGCGTCTGTTAATTGTACTTCTCCACCAACACCAACGTGTTTTTTTTCTAAATGTTTGAAGATTCCTGGATTTAGAACATAACGTCCCATAATAGCTAAGTTAGATGGTGCAGTCCCCGGAGCAGGTTTTTCTACGAAAGTTTCAACTTCGTATAATTTCCCTTCGTGACCTTTTGGAGCTATTACACCATATCTGTGTGTTTGATTTTCAGGAACAGTTTGTACTCCAATAACTGAGCATCCTGTTTTTTCTGATTCGTCCATAAGTTGTTTTATTGCAGGGCGTTCTTCATTAATTACAACATCATCCCCTAATAATACTGCAAATGGCTCATCTCCTATAAAACTACGAGCTGTAAGGATTGCATCTCCTAGACCTGCCATTTCTCTTTGACGAACGTAATGAATTTTGGCTAAAGTAGTTGGATATTTAACTTTTTCTAAAAGCTCTAATTTCCCTTTATTTTCTAATTCTACTTCAAGTTCAACATTTCTATCGAAATGGTCTTCTATCGCTCTTTTTTGTTTTCCTGTTACAATTATTATATCTTCTATTCCAGCTTTTACTGCTTCTTCTACTATATATTGAATAGTAGGAGTGTCAATGATTGGCAACATTTCCTTCGGTAACGCTTTAGTAGCTGGAAGGAATCTTGTTCCATATCCTGCTGCCGGAATAATTGCTTTTCTTACTTTTTTCATATATTCACCTATGTTTCTCTAAATTTCAACAGAACTATGATAACATGTTTTGACTATTTTAGCAAATAATATTTACTATTTTTTACAATAAATCAAACATTTTTATTAAATCTTTTTAATATTAATAAATCTATAAATTCTGTTTTTATAATGTTTTCTATCTTTATTACTTCCAAAAATAAACATTTTACGAACAATAAAGATATTAAAAATCCATTACGAGAATACATCTCCCTCATAATTTTCTATATATTATGTATTACTTACTGCCTGCACAACTATTTCAGTTGTTTTTTCTTGCCCTCCACGATAGTAAGTTACTTTAACGGTATCACCTATCTTAGCTTTCTCAAATAAGAATTTTCTAACTGCCGCTACATCTTTAACTTCTGTATCGTTTAGTTTAGTTATTACGTCATATTTTTCTAATCCTGCTTTAGCCGCTGGAGTACCACTTTCAACCAAACGAACAACTACTCCTTGCTTACCTTCATATTTTAATTCTGATTTTACAGTATCATTAGCTATTGTATTTACCGAAACTAATTGAACACCCATAGCAGGACGAACTACTTTACCTGACTTCTCAAGTTGCTCGGTAATTAATTTAACCTCATTAGAAGGAATTCCAAATCCAATACCTTCGGCACTAACACTAGATGTTGCTTTGGCAATTTTAGATTCATTGATTCCTATAAGTTTACCTTCATTATTAATTAACGCTCCACCACTGTTCCCTGGGTTAATCGCTGCATCTGTTTGGATAACTGTTTGGTTCCAGTCTACAGTACCATCCCCATCAACATCCATAGGAATTTGACGATTTACTGCCGAAACTATACCTTTTGTTACAGTATTCGAAAAACTAACATCAAGCGGAGAACCAATCGCAAATGCAGTTTCACCTACTGCTATATCATCACTATTTGCAAAGTCCATAGTAGTTGTTACATTATCACCACTTATTTTTAATACAGCCAAGTCTGTCCAAACATCAGTACCAACTAATTCTGCATTAACATTAGTACCATCACTTAGTATAACAGCTAGCTTTTTAGCTCCTTTAACTACGTGATTATTAGTAACTACATATGCAGTGTTACCAGTTTTTTTATAAATAACACCACTACCTGTAGAAGCTGTTTTTAAATCACCTGAATCAGATGAATTAGAGTTATTTTTAGATTTATTCTTTGAATTACCACCTAAGATTGAATCTAAGTTATTACTGTTAGTTTGATATGTTACTACTGATACTACCGCATCTTTAGCTTTTGATATAGCATTAACAGTTAGTTGTTGGTTATCTTTATCTTCTTTCGTTGCAGTAACCGATGATCTCAAGGCGCTACCTGTACCCGTTACAGCTTGTGCACCGAAAACGCTAGTAGCCCCTAGCGCAAATGCTGCGAATACAGTTAAAAATAATTTACCATAATTTTTATTTTGTTTTGGATCTTGAGCATCTTGCTCTTCATCTTCAAAGTATTGATTTTCCTCAAAGTATTTCTCATTATCAAAATCTTCGAATTCCTCATTGTTCTGATCATAATTTTGTTGTTGAACATTATTTTGATAGTTAACTTGTTGGTTATTTTCTAGATTTTGATTATTAAATTGTTGATTATTATTTTCTAAGTTTTGATTATATTGATTATTTCTATTGTCCATAAAACTCCTCCTTATACCAATATCTATATTATAGTATATTCTAATTATACATCTTATAGCACTATTAGTACAATTAATTTTCACGATATTTTTCGGTACAACTACATATTATCAGTGGGAGTTAAAACAAAGTTTAAAGAAATTATAAAGTTTCCTACTCAAAATTTTCATAAAAAATAAAGTACCGTAGTACCTTATTTTATTTTTAAAGTAAAAAATTGTAGAAATCTAAGTAAATTAAATAAACTAAAAAAGATTATCCAGTAATAATAAATAAATACACTATCTGCATTACAAGCTAAAATAGTATATGCCCCTATACCAACCAGTACTAGATTCACTAAGAAAGTCTCAACATGTTTTTTAGATTTTATTACTAAAAACAACTGTATTAAAATCATAATCGCAAACGCTAGAACTATTAATTTTATATTTGTATCTGTGAAGTAGTTAGGGAACTTATAAAGATTCTTAGCCATTATATGTCTGATTATCCCCATTTTTCTTTCAGAATAATAATACCATCCAGAAATCATAACTACTAAAATTACTTCTAATAAAGTTATTAGCCCATGTATTCTTTTATATTTTATATTTTTCACCATTTAACTCTCCTTGTTTTAAATCACTTAAAATGATATAATTACTTAATATTATATAGAAAAAAAGAAATTTAATCAACAAATCCTCAAAGTTGATAATTATTTAAGAAGGGATTTACTTATGAACAAAAAATATTCTATATTACTATCTGTTCTACTTTTAGTTTTTACATTTATATATACTTTTAAAATAAACTTTAATTTAGATCAAAAACTTAATATTATGAACCTTATCATAATACTAATCGTCCTTGTTTTATGGTTATTCTCAGGTTATCTATTAATACTAAAAGACGTATTAAAAAGTTCTGAAAAAGAACATAATGGTATAATACTTGTTTATGTATTGTTAGGAATTATATTCTTCTATTATAATCCTTTCCCAAAACCAGAAAGTTTCAATATCGATTTACCTAGAATTACTTACTTTATAATAACATTGTTAACTTTTATCTTCTTCATAATAATTTTTAGAAAAGATAAGTTACTTACTCTAATTTTTGCAGTATTTATTCCATTTTCTGTTCAAAGTTATTTAGTAAATATTCTAAACAACACAAGTTATACAGATTACACTTTTTACATCGTAATATTATTTATTGCGATTGCATATGGATTTAATTTTATTATAGACAAAAATCGTTAGCTACTGCTAACGATTTTCTTTTATACTAAAACTATATATTTTTTACAAATATCAGCAAAAAATCCTTGAACATCACCATCTAACAATAGCTTTTCTTGTTCTTCATCTACTATATAATTTTCGCTTGCTTCCATTACACCTAATAATCTCTTAAATGTATCCGCAAATAAACCTTCATCTTCATTTAGTAGATAATTGAACTTTTGTTCTGCGAAGAAAGGTACGAACACTTCTCTAAAAGCACCTTGTCGAATTCTTCCAATTAATTTTGTTCCATCTTCTAAAGTGAATAAATTACCTTGTTTTTCAACAAATTCCTTTGCTTTTACATAGCTAGAGAAGATTTGAAATCCTTCCGCTTCTTGATATTCTCTAAACACTGGTATTTTTAACCCTTGTTCAGTATATAAATTTTTATCAATAATTACAAATACTTCTTCTAAATCCCAAAATTCTTTCGCAATATAGTAAAATGCAACTCTCCATCTACTATCACCTTTTGGCAATCTCTTAAATGTAGAAATTTGCTCAACTAATTTTATGTCTTTTTCCATTAAACCTACTTTACCTCTCTTAATTAATCAATTTGTATTAATGTACCTATTCTTTTAGCCGTTTGATTATCTAAACGATATGAGAAGAACTTATCATTTTCTTTCACTGTACAAATACTAGTAACTTCAATATTTTCTTTTAAAATTCCAGCTTGCTCTAATAAACCTTTATTAATAGTCCATAGATCTAAATAGTAGCTATCTCCTATTTTTTCATAGTAATTATCCACTTTTAAGCTAGCAAATTTCTCTATTAAATCTTCAGATACTTCATACTTTTCTTTTGAAATCGATGGACCGATTATAGTTTTAATATCACCTAATTGACAATTATATTCTTTAACCATAATTTCTACTATTTCCCCGGCAATGTTACCATATGTACCACGCCATCCTGCATGAGCCAAAGCAATAACACCTTGTTTTTTATCATAAAAAACTATAGGCACACAATCAGCAGTAAATATTAATAATGGCACTTGTTTTAGCGATGTTACTAAACCATCAGCTTCTTTACCATTTTCAGCTAAATCCTCATTAGACTTAATTCTTCGAACAGATGCACCATGAACCTGACTATTGAATGCTACATTACTGTAGTTAAATCCATACTTCTCTGAAAAAGTATTCATATCATCTTTATTTTTTGCATCTATATTTCTATGAGTAAATGCTATTTTTATATTTTTATCTTCTCTAATAATTCCATCTACTGTTTCACGCATTATTTTTTTCCTCCCAATTACAATGACATATCATTTTGTATCCCTTTAATTATACTTCTAAAAATTATAAAATTCTAGTATGAAAGTTGTGTTTATTAAAACAGAAATACTTTTATAAAAAATACCCCAATAATACTTTTATTATTGAGGTATTCCATTTAATATTTCATATTAACTTTACTACTCTACCAAATCCAAGTACACTTTTTTACTAAATGTTGTTGAATTTAGTACTGTACGAATAGCATTAATTACCGTACCTTTTTTCCCTATAATACGACCGCAATCATCAGGGTGTACTGTTAAGATATAGTGTTCACGTGCATTTTTTACGAATTTTTCGATTTTAATTTCATCTTTATGCTCAACGATTTCACTGACAATGTTATAAATTAACTCTTCCATTTCTATTCTCCTTATTTAGCAACAATATTTACTAATCTTCCAGGAACAACAATTACTTTCATAACTTGTTTTCCAGCTATTAATTCTTTTACTTCATCATTAGCTAAAACTATTTCCTCTAATTCTTTAGGAGTTAAATCTTTTTTAACATCTAGTTTAGCTTTAACTTTACCCATAAGTTGAACTACGATTTCTACAGTATCACTTACAAGTTTACTTTCGTCAAATGTTGGCCATGGTGCATATGAGATAGACTCAGTATTACCATAGATTTCCCACATTTCTTCAGCAAGGTGTGGTGCAAATGGAGCAAGAAGTTGAATAAATCCTAGTGCATATTTATGAGGAATAAATTCTGCTTTGTAGCAATCATTTACAAACACCATAAGTTGTGAAATAGCAGTATTAAATCCAAGAATCTCGATATCTTCTGATACTTTCTTAACAGTGTAGTTGTAGCTTACTTCTAACTCTGCATTATCTTTATCTTGAACTTTATCATTAACTTTTCCAGTTTCTTCATCTACGAATAGACGGTATACTCTATCTAAGAAACGACGTGATCCATCTAGACCATTTTCACTCCATGCGATAGAAGCATCAAGTGGTCCCATAAACATTTCGTAAACACGTAATGTATCTGCACCATGTGATACGATAATATCATCAGGGTTTACTACGTTACCTTTAGATTTAGACATTTTTTCTGGACGACCATCTTTACCTTCAGCAAGAATCATACCTTGGTTGAATAGTTTTTGGA
>ERZ773180.1651-NODE-1651-length-10707-cov-6.990612_pt1 | contig 10707 bp, 8 predicted proteins | sample MGYA00511080_ERZ773180 | MGnify/ENA primary metagenome ERZ773180 (study PRJEB29015, sample SAMEA2738175) | human oral metagenome | biome: human oral; feature: human-associated habitat; material: saliva | place: China | collected 2178 ...
ATTGGTTGAGTTTCCATCCCATACTCCATCCTGTAGCTCCGTCACCACGATGATTAAGAACAACCTTTGATGCTTCTGCTAATGCTGGAGTCGTGATTGGTGAAATTGTATGTCCTGGATGCAAGCCGAATAAATGGTTAACATGTCGGTGTTGATCGTTTGGATCATCAATATCTTTCGACCATTCTAACAATTGTCCATAGCGTCCGACCTTATAAGGTGCGATTCTTTTTAAGACTTCTTCCCATTGTTTACGCTCCTTTTTATCTACGTTCAAGACCTTTGAAGCATTGATGGCGTTCATCAGTATTTCACGGATAACAGCATGAACAAAGGTTGTTCCTTCGTCAATTGGGCCATGTTCTGGTGAAGTTGAAGGAGCTGCTGTGTAAGTTCCGTCTGGCTTTTTCCATAGGTAATCTACAGCAAAGATAGCACTACTCTTGATAAGGTCGTAGCCTACTTCTTTTAAGAATTTCTTATCTTGTGTATACTCGTAGTAATCCCACACGTGAGTAGCAAGCCACGGACCTGCCATCGGGTTGAAGTTCCAAGACATATCTTCACTTTCCAATGGAGCTGTAAATCCAAAAATATTACCAGAGATAGAAGCAGTCCAACCTCTTGCACCGAAATAAGCTTGAGCTGTTTTTTCACCGGGCTTAACTAATGTATGGATAAAATCTATCAGTGGGAGTGTACATTCAGACAAGTTTGTCGATCCCGCTGGCCAATAGTTCATCTGTATGTTGATATTATTGTGATAGTCTACACGCCATGGGCCGTCTACATTGTTATGCCAGATACCTTGCAAGTTTGCAGGTAGATTGCCAGGTCTTGAACTAGCAATCAGTAAATAGCGGCCAAACTGGTAGTATAGCTCTTCTAAATAAAAATCTTCCTTACCATTACGATAGTTTATCAAACGCTGTGGGGTAGGGATGTCTGAAGTTCTTTGTTCACTATTTAACGTCAAAGAAACTCGGTTGAACAATGAAGCATAATCTTTGTAGTGTGCTTTAAGCAAAGCATCGTAACCTAGTGCTACTGCTTTTTGCATCCATGCAGCTGTGGTTCCAGACGGATTAACACCGACGTATGTTCTTGGGTTCTTATAGTCTGGATTGAAATTGACCTTATAATCGGTATCAGCGGTAATCAAGAAGACTACTTCATTGGCACCATTGATAGTCAATTTCCCATTATCATTATTGATAGTACCTCCTTGGTTTAGAGCCTTGATGCGGACAACATATTCCATTTGGTTGTTGTCAAGATGTGCTTTAAACACTAAGCCATTGTTCCCGTCTGCTTCCATCTTACCAGTCGATACGGGATTTGTTTCGTAACTGAATACCAAATTCTGCTTACCTGGTTGGTCTGCCTTAAAACGAACAACCATAACATTGTTCGGATAAGAGATGAAATAGTTACGTTCATATCTCACTCCATCTTTCTTAAACTGTACCACAGCCAATGCTGAATCTAAAGAAAGAGCACGTTTATACTCGCTTATCCCAACAGAACTCAACCCTGTCTCTATATAGAACTCGCCCATGGTTGTAAAGTTACCAAAGCGGAAAGGCTTTTCCTTCCAAGATTCATAAGGAACGGTACTATTAAAGTTCTTGCGTGTTAACAGTGCAGCCTTCTTTTCATCGCCCTCAATGAATGCCTGTCGGATTTCTTTTAAATAATGTGCAGACTGCTTGTTGACATTCCAATAGGCATCGGCACCTGCTGACGTGTTGGGACCACCACGCCATAATGTTTTCTCGTTAAAGGTGATGCGTTCAGCCTCTATAGAGCCCATAATATTTGCACCTAAGCTACCATTCCCAAGGGGAAGAGATTGAGATTCCCAATCGGCATCTGGGTTTTGAGCTGTATCACCTGCTGATATTGGTTTGTTTCCGTCTTTCCACTTCTCAGGTTTGTTTCCCCACCAAATAGCTTTGTTTGCTAACGTTGTAGGTCTATCAAACCAGATAGTAAGCCCTTCTTTTATGTCAGTGGCGTTTGCAGATAATGCAAAGCTAGCCATAATTGCTAAATGAAATATTTTGTTCATTATCATATTTTATGAGAGTTCTATTGATTGTTTGATTATTGTAATTCCTATATGGTGATATAGTGTTATGATGTTGAGAACAAAGATACTGAAATATTTTGTATAGTAAGTGCTTTTCCCCTTTTTTTGAATTGTTGATGTCAAAATATATCCAAAAGTTTCTGAAAGGTATATTAATAATTTTATAATGTCAAAAAAGAAAATAGCTTTATGGATAACTATAAAACAGTAGTAGCCTTGAATATGTATAAACATTCTATACTGCAGTTATTTCTCTGCACTTTTGTTTGATAACGTACAATCTGCCAAACAGGCTTGTCCAGTAATTCCTTTATTGTCATAATTTAATTGTTTTGAAATGAATAACTCGCCCTTACGCATAGGACATTCAGTCAGATCTGACGATGCAAAAGTAGAGGCCTTTTGATGTTATTCCAAGAGGTAGGGATATAGCGGGAAGTATAGGGACATACAAAAACAACGGCTATCAAAACGCTTAATATACATTCAAAGAGTGGACTATTTCGGACAAACTCATTTTGTATTTCAATCATTATTGATTATTTAAGAGATTACTTTTGGTGTCCTCACAATATTGGTAAAATTTGATTGAAAGTAATGTAAAACACCTTTTTTAGGAAAAATTTTTGTAATTTTGCAGTGGCGATAGTATATACTGTAGCCAGACATATCAATAATTAAAAAGCGTTGTGCCTCGTGTTGTAAATGGAAACTTGATATTTTCTCAAAAGCGGCATCTGTACTTCTGATAGATAGAAGGGATAATAAAGACGAATAAGCTTGACGGTTTTCATATTATAATGTGGATTGTTTTGTATTATTTGACTTTTTTGTGGTCTCCATTATGGATACTGGCATACAGTGCCACGCTTTTACAATGTATGGTCCCATATTTGGCAGCTGGATGGGGGTAAAGAATTGGATAAATATGGATGTTTTAAAAATTCCTCTAAAGGTAATTGACGGTAATAAAATGCAGTTGGACTTGGATTTGCAGGTTTATTCGATAGAAACGATAGATGCTGCAGCGTATAAGTTCACTGATAACTTTTATATCTTTAAGTCAGTTGAACCAGATGATAAAAAAATAATACATTTACTTTTTGAGGCAAAAGATGAAAATGTGATAAAGGAATCTACAGTCAAACAGTTCTGTAATGAATTGTTGGATCAGCAGGTACGTTTTCATGTAAATAAGCAATTCGGTCATATAAGGGATTTAATTGTTGAAGAAGCATTTAAACCAGTCAATTCATAGAAGAATGAGAAACTACCAAATACTTCCATTTCGTTTCGCTCGTTTTAATGATGAAAAGTATCTCTTAACGAATGATGTAGGAGAATACATATTCTTAAATAATGACGACTTTATTAAGTTCGTCAATGAAGATATTGACCCTAAAAGTGATTTGTTCTATGATATTGCGTCTAAACAAATTGCTACAACAGATAATGTTGATGATGTTGTAAAGATGCTCGCAACCAAGTTCCGCACAAAGAAGAGTATCTTGCAGGATTTTACTTCTTTGCACATGGTTGTGCCGACATTACGATGTAATTCTAGTTGCATTTATTGTCAAGTAAAACGTCATGAGAGCACAGACCATTCTGCAGATATGACTAAATCAACTGCAAAGAATATTGTAAAAACCATCTTTAAATCTCCCTCTCCTTGTATTAAGATCGAATTTCAGGGAGGTGACCCATCGACAGATTTTGAAATGGTTAGATATATTATTGAAGAGGCCGAATGGAAAAATCTGTTCAAGAAAAGAGAATTGGAGTTTGTTATTTGCACAAATTTAACATTACTTAATGAGAAGATGGTAAAATACCTAAAAAAGCATAAATGCCTGATTTCAACATCTCTTGATGGCCCAAAAGAGCTCCATGACACCAATAGGCCACTTCAAAATAAAGAACTTGACCATCATACGATATTTGAAAAGAATTTGGAAATGATTCGCAATGTCTGGTGTGATAATGAGTGTGCTTCTGCCTTGATGACGACTTCGAGATTTAGCCTTGGACGGTTTAAGGAAATCATAGACGAATACGTCAGATTGGGTTTTCGTAATATATTCTTACGCGCCTTGAACCCTTATGGGTTTGCTAAACAATATAAAGATAAGATTGCATATCCAGTAGAGGATTTCATCTCGAATTTCAAAGAAGGATTTGATTATATTATTGAACTCAACAAAAAAGGAATATTCTTTGTTGAAGGCTATGCAGCCTTACTTCTTAAAAGAATATTAACTCCTTTCGCTACAGGATTTGTTGATTTGCAGTCACCTGCCGGTGTTGGTATCGCTGGAGCAATATACGATTACGATGGTAGTGTATATGTTGCAGATGAAGGAAGGATGATGGCTCGATTCAAAAATTATTACTTCCGTTTGGGCAATGTCAACACTGATTCTTACCAATCAATGTTCAATGGAGATAAGTTACATGAGATAATACGTTCTGCTTGCAACGAATGCCTTCCTGAATGTGCAGAATGTGTTTTTCAGCCCTATTGCGGAGCAGACCCTGTACGCAACTTGTCAGAACAAGGTGACATGGTGGGGCATCGTCCAACAAACGAAATGTGTAAGAAAAACAAAGCTATCATACACTATTTGTTTGAACTATTGGATCGCAAGGATCCAGAAATTAATAGAATTTTTTGGTCTTGGATAAAATAGAGGATTAGAAATGAAACAGATAAATACATTATATCACAATAACACGCACGAAATACTCGGACGTGTTACGCTTAAAGGCAAGAATGTTTTTAACCGTTCAAATTACATTCTTGTAAGTGATAACGAAAAGGACTTCGGCAAGGGATATAAGTTTATCATCACGTCAGAAGGAAAAGACAACAATAAATACCCTCATTGTATTATTGATAGTATCTCTGCTTTTTGTGAAGGTGATGTGGTTTCTATAAATTCAAAAGGAGAAATATTGTTCCTGTACGAGGTTAGATCTACTTCCAATGCTGTATTTGCAACTGCACGATGCAATCACCGATGCATTATGTGCCCACAACCTCCTGTAGATCAGGAAAAAGATCGTACCAACTTTAATCTCGAACTGATAAAATTATTCGACAAGAATACGCGGGAAGTAGGGATTACAGGAGGAGAACCGACTATGGTTGGCGATAGATTGTTTGACTTGATACGGCAAATTAAGAAATCATGTCCAAAGGCTGCAATCAGTATACTTTCTAATGGAGTGAAATTTGCAGACATTGATTATGCCGCCAAACTTGCCGCTTGTAACCACCATGATTTGCAGATAGACATACCTATCTTCTCCGATATAGCAGCTGAGCATGATAGAATAGTTGGTGCAAAAACATTTTATAAAACGGTACAAGGGTTATACAACCTTGCTCAATTCGGGCAACCGATAGGAATACGTATTGTAGTTCACAAACAAACATATCGACGTTTGGTGCAATTGTCCGATTTTATCTATCACAATTTTCCATTTGTGGTGCAGGTGGCATTTATGCAAATGGAAACAACAGGGTTGGCTGAACGTAATTTACATGAGCTATGGATAGACCCTTATGATTATAATCATGAGTTAAAACAAGCAGTGCTTTTGCTAAATGATAGAGGTATTACTACATACATATACAATGCCCAGTTATGTGTTCTCTCTCCGGAATTGAGGCCATTCGCAAAGCAATCAATCAGTGAATGGAAAGACGTATATCTTCCTATATGTGAAGGCTGTAGCTTGAAAAGTGGATGTGCGGGCATATTCTCAACCAACAACGGAAATATCAGTGCGCACATACAGAGAATAGAATGTGCAGATTCCTGTACAGAGTGAATCGTTAACAATATTGTTTAATTTAAAAATGGAGGTATCAATGAAGAGACTCATGTTTTTGTTTGTGTCTGCATTTATTGCCACAACAAGTTATTGCGCCAATGTTTCTGAGAATATTGCAAATGTATTTAGAGGCAATGAGGGAACAGCACAAATTGAGAAACAGAAAAGGCAGCCCTTAGTATTACAAAAGGCTGTTGACATGGTGAAGAGTTCCCTTGCAGGACACTATTCTCACAGTTCTCACAGTTCTCACAGTTCTCACAGTTCTCATCGTTCTCATTATTCAAGCAGATGATGAAGTGAATTTAGTTAGAGTGTGTCAATTTAGTAAAACTCTTGATTAGGCTAATGCGACACACTCTTTAACAATTGATAGGAATGAAAATGATAGGGTGAATTCAACAAGCAAGTGAAAATTTAAACGATCTTTTCATAAAAACATTGACTTAGTGATGTGAAATTCAATTTTTCTCTTGGTTTGATGATAATCTTGTGCATAAGTTTGGTTATCTGCTGATATAATACCCTGCGAACAAACTGGACTTTGGTATGTTTTGCGGTATCAGTCTATTCTCGTTTTCGATGGCTCCTTTCTGCCACGAGGAATACGGACCTGCAATATATATATTCGTATTAAGTGCCTTGTTTATCCTCTCATGGCAGATGAGTTCCATCCTATTATCGGTTGTTATGGTTTTGATGTATGCCTTGTACGGCATAAGCCTCCTGACTACCGTTTTTACCAGGGCCTTGGTATTTTTCCCCTAGTCGAGTTTTCTCATTAACAGCATGTTGGTACTCTGCTCGATGATAGTAACTATTGCCCAATGTCCGTCTTTTCCTATGATGGTATTCATCTCGAAGTTTCCGAATCGTTTGCGATCAATCTCCATGGAGTGCTCGGCTATGTCTGTCCTGTCCGGGATTTATATACGTTTCCCTACTATGGTTCGTTTTCTGTGCTTTAGGCGGTGGCGGCAGTGCTTGTACAGTTCTTCTCCGTTTTCCTTGTCCTTGTATATATTTATGCGAGTTCGGGATAAGTTGTTTCTAAAATAGTTTTAACTGTCTTTTGTCTTCAATGCCAACAGGCAATGTGTCAGGCTTGTTCTCAAAGAAACAGTATGTCGCCAATGTTGAGTAAAGGTTCATAATGAAATTGTATATTGGCCTGTGCCGTGAGTGCACAAGATTTACCATGTTTTTCAATAATTTGTTCATGCAGGCGATGATGTATCTCTTTCGTAGCATGATCTTGTCCCACATAGGCATGATCTTGTCCTTCATCTTTGCTTTCAATCCGTGCACGAGATGTATTCCCCGGTCAAAGAGTTGACCCGGAGAGGTCCTTCTTGATTTATCCTCTGTCTGCAATAAATTTCTCTTAAAAGATTTTAAATAGCGACATCTTGGCTATAGAAAAGGGTGTAAATCACGTAATTCGTTGAATTACACCCTTGTTTGCGGAGAGAGAGGGACGTGGACTTCTATACAAAATCATTAAAGATTTATATCAAATCATATCAAAATTATCAGAAGATCAAGAAGTTACTGATATAATTTGATATGACATTTTATTTATTGATAACTTAGGTTCTAATACTCCGTGAAAAAAAAGTGGGTCAAGCAGTGGGTCAAATTTTAGGGGGGTTCAAAAATACCTACATTATTTCATAACTTGTGAGGTTTTGAGAAAATATTTTACAATAAGTAAAAGTGGGTCAAAAAGTGGGTCAAATCTAAATGTTAGTACGCTTGCGTATAGATGTAAATCTCATATTAACAGAGTCTATTATGCAATTATATTATTGAGATATTGGTAAAATCTCATACTTAAAAAAGGAGAATTAGTCTAATTAAAGTAACTATATTAGTAGATTTCAATTGTTGGTAGTTTACCTAAGATAGTAAAATTGTTATATGAATTTCCTTCTAACTATACCCTCTATATTCTTTATTTTTTTAGCTATACAATTTTTTGTGCTAACATTGTTATCCACTTTTTCTATTATGTAATGTAAAACTTAAAATCGCTATATAAATATTGTTATTTATAATTTTGTCTCGATAGATTAAAACCAACTACTACAATGGATGTATCTTCTAAAATTGGTATTAAAAAGTTAAGTATGCCAAGGGAAATCACTAATAAAACGGTTAATTACCACAGCTATTTTCTCTTCGGTCTCCTCAATACTATTCTCAACGAATCTGTGAGTACTCTTTTGTTATTTCTCATAATGAAGTTTGATGGTAAAACAAATACGACTAAAGAGTCATCGATCCCTTGTTCTTTATCTTTACGTTCATAGCGTAATTGTACTGTAATTAAACGATTCTTACGATGTAACTAATCAATGAAAAAGAAGAAATGTCGAAGCTGATGTAAACTAACTGATAATGAGGAGGAAATACATAAATCAGCATAATATTGCTCTGTTTGTAAAGGGTAGAAATATGCAGATTTAGGCAGAAGTTCAGTTACCAGAGTGTTACCTTGTTTTGATGTAGGTAACGATGGTGCAGTATTCGGTAACTGAATTATTTTCGCTCGTGTGGCTGTTGCTTCGGTCGGCAGTTTTCTGCGTATGTGAGGAACGCTTTAATTCGGGTAATTTTACCCACAAATATTAAAGCGTATGAAAACAGAGAAAATGAAGGTGCTGCTCTACCTTAAAAAGAGTGGTTTGGACAAGTCGGGGAAAGCTCCGATTATGGGACGTATTACCATTGGCCGTTCCATTGCCCAGTTTAGTTCTAAACTCTCCTGCAACCCTGACTTATGGAATCCCCGTGAGAGCAGGATGGACGGCAAGAGCCGTGAAGCGGTGGAGATTAACGGGAGGTTGGAAAATCTTCTGCTTTCCATTCAATCTGCCTATCAGTCGTTGATTGACAAAGCCCTGCCATTTGATGCAACCGATGTAAAGGAACAGTTTCAAGGCTGCGTACAGGCAAGATGTATGCTTATTGAAAGGTTGGATATGCTCATCAAGGAGAAAGAAAGCCATATCGGTATAGACATCAAGGAAGAGTCTATGTCTGCCTATCATTCCACTCGGAAACGATTGCAGGAGTTCATTCAGAGGAAGTATCATGTTTCGGACTTGGTTTTCTCGCAGCTGACAGAATACTTTATCTACGAATTACAAGCATTTTGTCTTGGCGAACTCGGTCATCAGCAAAGCACATTTTTCAGAGTTGCAGCAGATTTGAAGACCGTCTGCAGGTTGGCTTATCGTGAGGGGTTGGCTGATACGCTTCTGTTTGATAAAGTACATATAGAACGAGGAGACAAGAAAGCACCTAAAGATCTTGACAAAGAAGCATTGGACAAGTTGAAGGCACTCTGCTTTGATGAATTGGAAAAAGAAATGGGAACTGCTCGTGATGTGTTTCTCTTCGCCTGTTATACCGGTGCAGCCTATTGTGATTTGATGGAACTAAGCAAGAAGCATCTTATCCATGATGATGCAGGCAGTTTGTGGTTGAAGTTCAACCGACAGAAGACGGGTGTGCTTTGTCGTATCAAGTTGTTGCCGGAAGCAGTTCGATTAATTGAGAAAATGCACAGCGATGAAAGGGAAACACTACTTCCCTGCATCAAATACAAGAACTATCAGACCTGCTTGAAAGCCCTACGACTTCGTGCAGGCATCTCCTTTCCTTTTACTACACACACTGCGAGGCACACATTTGCCACGCTAATCACGCTTGAACAGGGTATGCCTATTGAAACGGTAAGCAAGATGTTGGGACATAGCAACGTGAGTATGACCGAACGTTATGCAAAGGTAACACCACAGAAACTCTTTGAGGAGTTTAACCGTTTCCTCTCTTTCACCGAAGATATGCAGTTGGTTATCTAATCTCTATACTTTGTATATGCTTATACATTCATTCCAGACATTAAAAACAACAAGACAATGAGAAGTACATTCAAGATATTGTTTTACATCAACAGGCAGAAGACAAAGGCAGACGGCAAGACCGCTATTCTCTGCCGTATCACCATAGATGGAAAGAGCACTGCTATCACCACAGGCGAGCAGTGCAAGTCCTCCGAGTGGAACAGCCAACGGGGACAGACAACCGACAAGAAGGCCAATCAAAGAATCGGCGAGTTTAAGGAACTTGTAGAGAAGACCTATCGAGATATTCTGATAAATGACGGAGTGGTAAGTGTTGAACTGCTTAAAAACCGTTTGCAGGGAATAGCCACCATGCCGACAACGCTCCTTGCCATGAGCAAGGCAGAACTGCAATCCGTTAAAGAGTGCGTGGGCAAATCAAGGGCAGAGGGGACTTATCAGAATCTTCTCTATTCAGACAAGTTACTTACAGAGTTTGTAAAGGATAAGGGAATTATGGATATAGCCATAGCCACTATAACGGAAGACTTGATTGAAGAATACCGTTTCTTCCTTAAAAAGCATAGGCTGAAGACATCTACTATCAACAATAACCTCTGTTGGTTGAGTAGGCTGATGTATCGTGCGGTCAGTCAAAGGCTCATTCGTTGTAATCCCTTTGAGAATGTCAAGTATGAGAAAGCGGAACAGAAGATACGCTTTCTGCAAAAGAGCGATGTTGCCAAACTCATGGCATTGAGAGTAATTGATAAGGAAGCAGAACAAGCAAGACGGATGTTTGTCTTTGCCTGTTTTACAGGTTTGGCTATTGCTGATATGGAACATTTGCCATTTGGACACGTCCAAATGGCAGCAGACGGACAGAAATATATCCGTAAAGAAAGGCAGAAGACAAAGGTGGAG
>ERZ773180.1652-NODE-1652-length-10707-cov-3.190199_pt1 | contig 10707 bp, 8 predicted proteins | sample MGYA00511080_ERZ773180 | MGnify/ENA primary metagenome ERZ773180 (study PRJEB29015, sample SAMEA2738175) | human oral metagenome | biome: human oral; feature: human-associated habitat; material: saliva | place: China | collected 2178 ...
AAATCTATGATGAAAATGTTTAGTTCAGGTAAGATGCCTAATATGGGTGCTATGGGAAAAGGTGGAAAATTTCCATTTTAAAGATAATTAATAAAAATTCCAAAGAAATAGAAACAGTTGAAATTAAAGAAGGAAGTATTTCAGATATAAAAGAAAAGTATAGAATTAATAATAGAATAAAATTAAAATTTAATAAATGTGAATTAGAAGAGAATGTTTTATATGTTGAATATGAGAGTGATATCTATGAATAAAATAAAAATTTCAGTAATTATACCAACTTTTAATAGAAATAATTTGCTAAAAAATCTCTTAAATCGTTGTCAGAGCAGTCGTTAAATCGTAATGAATATGAAGTGATAATTTGTGATGATGGAAGTTATGAATCTGCTGTAACAATAGTAAAAGAATTTGAGAACAAATTAAATATTAAATATTGTTATCATAGTAATAAGGGCTATAGAGTTGCTTTAGCAAGAAATGAAGGAATTTATTTAGCTAAAGGAGAAATATGTGCTTTTATTGATTGTGGTATGATTGTAATACCAGAATTTTTAGAAAATCATTTAAAACTTCATAAAAAAAATAATAATAATATACTGCACCTTCAATCTTGTGTCCAAGATTTTGGGTGCAGTACATAAATATAATTTTTATTATGTTTGAGATAATAACTCTTATTTAGAAAATAGTTTCTGTCTTTCTATTTTACATTAGTCATAAGTTCATCAATCAGCTCTTTCACATGCACAATTTCTTTAAGCTTGTATCCGTTTGCACCTGAGAAAAAGAGTCCTGACTGCAGTCTTCCAAGATATGCATCTCCAAGACTGTCTGCGATACAGTAACCAACCCTTCTTGCCCCTTCTCCTTTATTACAAGGGAAAATACAGTTACTGATACATTTTATCTTTTTTGTATCCGGTTCTAAAGTTTTTATCAAGTTTGTTTTTACTGCCCTTCCAGGATATCCTACCGGAGAGCTTACAATAACAATGTCTTCTTCCTTTGAATCAAGTAAAACCTGTTTAAGTACAGGGCTCGCATCACACTCATAAGTTCCAATAAATCTTGTTCCCATCTGAACTGCATCAGCCCCTAAATCCATTATTTTTTCAATATCATTTCTATCCCATATACCCCCAGCGGCGATTATTGGGAAATCACCCCATTTATCTCTTTCTTCCTTTATAGGAGGTAAAATAGCTTCAAGCTGATGTTCAGGAGCAAACAGTTCATCATATTTTGCACCTTGATGTCCTCCACTTTTTGGACCTTCCACAATAACAGCTCCAGGAGTTCTTCCGGCGGCTTTCCATTTTTTACATATTATTTTTAATGCCCTTGCAGATGAAACTATAGGCACTATTTCAACATCAGGATAATTTTCAGTAAGCCTTGGAAGTTCAAGAGGCAGTCCGGCACCTGTAACAATAATATTTGCACCTGCTTCAAGAGCGTCATTTACAACTCTTTCATAATCATTTATTGCATGAAGAATGTTACATGCAAGAGGTTTGTCACCACATATCTGTCTCGCATTTTTGAAAATTTCAAATAAGGCTTCCCTGCTGTAAGCATTTTCAGTTCCTAACGGTCTTCCTTCCACTTGTTTTTTAACAAACTTCATATTCTGGTAATATCCTGTACATATTGCACTTATTGTTCCTAATCCACCATTTTTAGATACATTTCCTGCAAGCTGGTCCCAGCTTATTCCTACTCCCATTCCACCTTGTATAATGGGCTTTTCAATATAATATTTTCCTATTTTAATTCCTTTTAATTCTCTCATATTATTTTTCCTCTCTTTATTATTTATTGGGTTAAATGAAACTGCAATAAACAGGAGGAGCCCTCACAATCCGTATATTTGATGAAAAAGAAGTATAATTCAGCATAATGCTTGAAAATGACACATGTATGTAAATCATACCATTTATAAATTTCTTAAAACTTTCGATAACCTTTTTTCTTATATCATTTGTCATAAAATTAATATAACTGTTGGCACAAAGCTGTTCAAATTTTTTGATTAAAAGCTCGATGTCCATTTTTTCAAGAAAAGACAGGTCAAATTCCATATTTGAAATATATCTTTCAAGAAACTCAAAAAATACATCACTTTTATTTAATAGAATCTTTTTATTCTGGTTATAAATCGAACATATATTTTCGAGGTACACAAAATGACCGTTAATGAAAACAGTTAAAGGATTTTTCCGAATAAACGGACTGAAAATATTTGAAACTATACACTGAATAATTTCAGATAAGATATTTCTTACAGATTTTCCTAACATTGAATTCCTCTCCTAAATATATAATAACGTTTGTTATATTATATCAAAAAAGAGAAGATAAAGTCAATTGATAAAAGTCAGTCCCCAAAATTCAAGGCTTGAGGGAATGATTATTTTGTAAAAAATTATATTTTAAAAATAATAATGAAAAAAATAGAAAATTGTAACTGAGGTTACATATTTTTTCTATTTATATGATATAATTTAACAATCAAAATATAAGAAAAGAAAAATATGACTATAAAAAGAGATTAACAGAAGGAGAAAATAATGAATAAATTTTTTAGCTTAACCGATACATTTAGCCAGCTGGTGGAAAAATATCCTGAAGCGATGGACTTCCTGGTGGCAAATGGATTTGAACAGTTTAAGAATAAGCAGATGTTTGATACAATGGGGAAAACAATAAGAATAGATATGGCATTGAAATCAAAGAAGATAAATCCTGAACTGTTTGAAGAGAGACTTGTTGCATTTCTGGAAAAAGATAGTGCAATGGATATTTCCCTTGCAGAAAGCAAGAAGGATGCAACAGGAGATATTTTAATAGAAGGTGTGCTGCCTTGCCCTATAAGAATACCTCTACTGGAAGGAATAAAGGAATGGGTGGATGACCAGAATGCAAAAAATGACTATAAAATAGCATATGAACTTCAGTCAGCAAACTTAGGACTTGACTGGGTAGTTGACAAGGTAAAGACAGGAGATGCGGATAAAGTGTCTGATGTTCTTCTTTCAGCAGGATTTGAACTGTTTTTCGATAAGGATCTTATGGGCCATTTCATGGATGAGGGGATATTTGAAACATACCTTGATGAAATGAACAAGGATTTCTGTAATGACAGGATTGATTTGAGGGATCCTAAAAAGAGATATGCAATAATGGGAGTTGTACCTGCAGTATTTCTTGTAAATAAAGGAGTCCTTGGAGACAGAAAAGTACCTGAAACATGGGCTGACATTTTAAGCGAGGAATTTGAAGATTCAGTAGCATTACCAATGAATGACCTTGATTTATTCAATGCCCTTGTTATAAACATATACAAGGAATTCGGTTCAGAAGGAATTAAAAATCTGGCAAGATCGTATAAGAAAAATCTTCACCCTGCACAAATGGTAAAGGCAAAAGGGAAAAGTAAGGATGCTCCGGCAGTAAGTATAATTCCTTATTTCTTTACACAGATGCTTATGGGAGCGAGTGATCTTCAGGCAGTATGGCCTAAGGATGGAGCATTGTTAAGTCCAATATTTATGATTACGAAAAAGGCAAAACAGGATAAAATAAAGCCGTTTATTGACTTTTTCATGTCTGAAAAAATAGGAACACTGTTTTCAGCGAGTGGAAAATTTCCTTCAACAAATCCTAACGTTGATAACCATCTGGATGAAAACCAGACATTTAAATGGATTGGTTGGGACTTTATCCATAACAATGATGTTGGAGGACTTGTAAGACAGTGCGAAAAAGAATTCAATGATGCAATAATGGAATTATAGAATGTAGATAGAATATAGACAAATGTAAATAGAATATAGAATAATAAACAGGGAAGAAATAACTTCGTATTTAAAATAAAAGAGATTATGAAAGAAAAAGTAACAGAAAGGAAAAATTATGAATTTAGTAGTATTTTCAGGGCCACCATCATCAGGAAAGACAAGTGTTATACTTAAAACTGTTGATGCATTGAAACAGCAGGGAATATCAGTTGGAGTTGTAAAATTTGACTGTCTTTATACAGATGATGATATATTATATGAAAAAGCAGGAATTCCTGTGAAAAAAGGATTATCAGGAGCATTATGTCCAGACCACTTTTTTGTGTCAAACATTGAAGAGGTTGTACAGTGGGGAAGAAGTCTGGGACTTTCAATGCTTATTACTGAATCGGCAGGACTTTGTAATAGATGTTCGCCATATATTAAGGAAATAAAGGGAGTATGTGTCATAGATAACCTTTCAGGGATAAATACACCTAAAAAAATAGGCCCAATGCTTAAGTCTGCGGATATTGTAATTATAACTAAAGGGGATATAGTTTCACAGGCTGAAAGGGAAGTATTTGCTTCGAGGGTAAATTCAGTAAATCCTACAGCTGTAACAATGCATGTGAACGGACTTACAGGACAGGGAGCGTATGAGCTGAGTACACTTCTCTATGAAAAGGAAAAGGAAATTGATACAGTTCAGGGAAAACAGCTTAGATTTCCTATGCCTTCAGCATTATGTTCATATTGCTTAGGAGAAACAAGAATCGGAGAAAAATATCAGATGGGAAATGTCAGAAAAATGAATTTAGGTGGTAACAATAATGAATAAGAATTTAATAGAAGGTATGAAAATAGAAGAACTTTTGGTTAAATATCCTTTTGCGGAAGCGTTTTTCAGTGAAAATGCAATAGAAGTGGCAGGGCATGAAAATAAAACTTTTGCTGAATTTCTGGACAAATTTACTGAAGAAGAAGTTGAGGATATGGCTCTCGATAAGGAGCTTCTGAAAAGAGGACTTTCAGAATATATAGAACAGATGAAGGCTTTTCTTGGAATGGAAGAGGAGAAAGGTGTAGAAGTATTGACAATACTTGCAGGACATGACAAGTCAGGAAATCCTGAAGGATTTGACAGGCTTGATATAAACAAGTCGGAAATAATTTCAATAGTAGGGCCTACAGGATCAGGAAAATCAAGACTGCTTGCAGATATTGAATGGACAGCACAAAGAGATACTCCTACAAAGAGGGAAATACTTATAAATGGAGAACTTCCTGATAAAAAATGGCGTTTTTCCTCAAATAATAAATTAGTTGCCCAGTTATCCCAGAATATGAACTTTGTCATGGATTTATCAGTAAAGGAATTTCTGGAACTGCATGCAAAAAGTAGAATGATTGAAAATATAGAGGAAGTTACAGCTAAAATAATATCAGAAGCAAACAATCTGGCAGGAGAGCAGTTCAGGCTTGATACACCTGTTACTGCTCTGAGCGGTGGTCAGTCAAGGGCACTAATGATAGCTGATACAGCTATATTGAGTTCTTCGCCAATTGTTCTGATAGATGAAATAGAAAATGCAGGAATCGACAGAAAAAAAGCACTTGATCTGCTTGTTTCATCTGACAAGATAGTTCTTATGGCAACTCACGATCCTACGCTTGCACTAATTGCAAATAAACGTATTATAATAAAAAATGGTGGAATTGCTAAAATTATTGAAACAAGTGAGGAAGAGAAAAAAATACTTTCAAAGCTTGAAGAAATGGATAATGTAATTCAGAAAATGAGAACAGATTTGAGATTGGGAAAAATATTGAGTGAATAATAGAGAATAAAAGAAGAATACTTATGTTAAAAATGAAAATAGGAAAATCTAGTAATCTTTAGATATAAAGCTTTATAAGCTATTTGAGATTATTGGATTTTTTTTGTTTTTTCACTCCCGCTTCTGACAAAGAGCCTAATTATTTTCAATTTCAAAAACTTCTGTACCGTACTTTTGTTGCGATGTCTAAGTGTTTTCAAAGAAAAAAGTTAATTTTTTTTTTAATGAAACGATTGAAAAAATTTCATTTTTGAGATATAATTATAACGGAATTAAATGATTAAACTAAGGAAATTTTAAAATTATATTTAGTACATAATATGAAGGATAACAGTATAAAAGGAAGTTATCAGAGCCACTTAAGTTATATAAGTTTAAATATTCTAAGGTCTATGAAAAGGAGAGAAATTGAAGATGACAAACAATTTAAGAGGAATAAGAAAGGGTTTATGTGCATTTGCAAAAAAATGTAAAGGCTTTAAATATACAGATTCAGCATTGATTACATTTTTGATTACAGGTGCAGTAAGTGTTTCAAGTAATCTGTTTTCAGCTGAAAAAGATGGAAATATAGAAAACCAGAAGCAGATACTTTCCACAGATATAAAGGACTTTAATGTTCTTATAAAGGAAGCTAGAAGAGAGAACAACAAACTTCTGAAAAATACAAATTTAGAGTTGATTCAGCTAATGGAACAGGGAGATCATGTAGTAAAATCACCTTGGGCTTCATGGCAAACTGGAGCTAACTATATGTACAGCAAATGGAATGGAGCATATAAAGGCAGAGGAGATAAAATCAAAAATCTAGGACTTATAGAAAGAGACCCGGATATATTAACTAGTTCAGTTTCAAAGTCCAGTAAAAAATATGCTGAGTTAAATCTTAAAAAAACAGAAAATCCTTATAAACTTATAAGTGTAAAAGAAGTAACTCCACCTGTAAAAGATTTTAAATTCAGTCCTGTTTTTAGTTTAAGGGAACCAGCTAAACTGGAAGAATTGAATCTTGATATAGAAACAATTTCCCCAGAAATTCCAGAAACATTTAGATTTAGTATTAATACACCAGTTATACCAATAATTAATCCAGCACAAGTTAATATTGAAACAGTTGAATTAACAAACTATGGAAATGTTTGGAATATGGGGATTGTTGGAAGGCAAGATCCAGAATATAAATATAGTCTTTTTACTATCCCTAGTGGAACCTACAATCTAAATTCAGATAGTAAAAGTATAGATGGAGTTCATTCGGCTCCAACAGTAGTTGATATGTCTATTATTGGACAAAATGTTAAGGTTGAAAATGGAACTATTTTAAATGTGAATAAGGTTGGAGGAAGAGCAGTTTCAATAGATATTAATCCAGGTTGGCAAGATGGAGGATCACAGTGGCCTGAAACAAGTTCAACATTTACAAATGAAGGAACTATTAATTTAAATGCTAAAAATACAGCAGCTATTGAAGCTCAAACTGAGACAACTAGTGCTGATTATTATGCAGCAGGAGCACCTGCTTCAACTAATCATCATTGGATACATAAAAAAGAAATTTATGGAATAAATAAAGGAATTATTAATGGAAATGCTGAGAAACAAGTTGCAATGACTTTTGTAAGAGAACAAGTTCCTGGTAGGGAACAACAATTTTTAACAAATGCAGCAAGTGGTACAATAACTATGAATGGTGCTAAATCAATGGCATTCTCATTCAATGTAGATGATCTGTATGCGGAAGCAAAAAATGAAGGAAAAATTATTTTAAATGGTGTAAATAACTATGGATTTGCCTTTGGTAAACAAATTACAAATAACCATTTAAAAGAAAATTCTATTATAAGTAATGAGGCTACAGGAACAATAGAAGTAAATGGGAATAATTCTGGTGGATTTGCCTTACAGGAAATGATAAATGGACCTAATAATCCTTATATTAAAAATATCAACATTACTAATAAGGGTAAAATTAATATTAATTCTAAGGAATCTTTTGGTATTTATTCAGAACAAATGACAGCAAAAAATACTGGTGAAATTAATATAATTGAAAATGCCACTAAATCTATTGGAATGTATGCTACAAAGAAAAATACTGTTAATACTGAACTTATTAATGAAGGTAAAATTAATCTAAAAACTGAAAATGCTTCAAACATCGGTTTATTCACTGATAATGCAAAAGTAACAAATGCTACAACTGGAGAAGTAAATGTATTAAATGGAGAAAATATAGGAGCTTTAATATCAGGTACAGGTGTTGGAGAAAACCTAGGAAAAATTACTGCAGTAGCTGATGGTTCTATCGGAGTTTTAACAAAAGATACTGGAAGTTTTATTAATAAGGGTGAAATAACTGTAAATGCCAAGGCTTCTTCTACAAATAAGGGAGCAATTGGAATATTAGCTAATACAGGTTCAAGTTTTACTAACCCAACTGGTAAATTAGATATCAATGTAAGTGGTAGAAACTCTATTGGTATTTACTCTAAGGGTATTGTTAAACTTGGTGAAGCTAGTGTTTCTGCAGCAGATAACGCTATAAACTTCTTTGCTGATACAAATGGAAATATAGAATTTGAAGCTGGTAAAACTGTAACTTCTACAACAAAATCAGGTGCTTTACTTTTCTATGACGGAAACTCAAATGGGAAAATAAAACTGGCTGGTGATTTAAAGGCTACTATTGAAGGTGGAAACAGTGCTCCTGAAAGAGGAACTGCTTTCTTCTACAGATCTTCATCAGCTCCTGTAAATGGATCTGTAGCAGGATATAACAATGCTATTTCTTATGGTTCATTTACTCCAGGTGAAGTGCAGACTTTCTTTGATAATTTATTCGGAACAGGTGCTCCTGGAAGTAGTACCCTAAATAAATTGGAATTAACTATGAAAGAAGGTTCAAGATTATTTATTTCACCTAATGTAAAAGCAAAAATAAGTCAACTTGTTACAGATAACTTATTCTCTGGAATAACTGGAGCTCCAGTTATATCTCCTAACAGTAGTGATGACTATGTTAGAAATCTATTATTAAAGAGTGAATTAGAAATAGATAGACCTGTTAATCTTGACTCAGCAAGTGAAACTTACAATAAATTAGAAATATCAAATTCCTCTATAATTAACAATAGTACAATAGAAGGAACAAAAGATAAGCAATATGCTATGGTTCAAGAAAATGATGATCCAAATAGGGGATATGTAACTCTTTTAAATAACCAAAATAAAGAAATTAAATTAGCTGGTAAGGACTCTCTTGCTATGTATGCTAAAAATGGATATATCATAAATAAAGGTCAAATAGAATTAAGTGGAACTGGTTCTACTGCAATATATGGAAGAGATAATACACTTATTGAAAATACAAATACCAGTAAGATAAAATTGAATGGAGATAAGTCTATAGCTATTTACTATAATAATACTGATACTGCAACTACAGGAGAAAACATAGAAAATTATGGTGAAATAGAGTTAAATGGAAGTAAAGATACAGGTATAGCTTATAACTCAGTCTCTATAGCTGCAACAAATCCTACTTTAGTAAAGAATTTTGCAGACATAAAGATAAATAACATTGAATCTATAGGTATTCATAGTGAAGTTACACAAAATAATCCTTATATTATTGAAAATCAGGGAAATATAACAATAACAGCTCAAACACAGGATAAGAAAAAACCTACTGTTGGAATACATACAAAAGATGATTTAGCTAAAATTATCAACGGAAATAATGGAAACATAAAAGTTTCAAAAAATAATATAGGTATTATAGGAAATTCTGTGGATAATCAAGGGAATATAGAAGTCGATACAGCCGGTACCGCTATATATTCTAATGGCGGAACTGTAAATCTTCAAAGTGGAGATATCACATTAAAAGGTGGTAGTGCAAATAATGAAACTAAGGGTGTTGTACTAAATGGAAGTAACCAGACATTGAATAGAGCAGGAGGAAACCTAAACTTGGAAGATTATTCTTATGCTTTTGTAAATACCGGTTCAGGAAATACTCTTAACTTAGCTGGTTCTGATGTTGTTCTTAAAAATAATTCTATTTATGCGTACTCTAATGATGTAAATTCAAATATATACAACAATGTTAATTTGAAATTTGATGGAACAGAAGGTGGAAATTTAGGAATATATTCAAATGGAATTGTTGAGAACTATGCTAATATAGATTTAACAAAGGGTTATGGAAATATTGGTATATATTCATATGGCCAAAGAGCAAAGAATACTGGAATTATTTCAGTTGGAGCTTCTGACACAGCTAATGACTTATATAATATAGGAATGGCCTCTGGTTTCACAAACGGCCATTCTCCAATGGATTCTGCAGATACAGTAATAACTCCTAAGTATATTGGAGAAATAGAAAATGCTGGAACAATTAATGTCGATGGTAAAGCTGGAATAGGTCTATTTTCTACAGGTAGAGGAAGTGTTGCAAGAAATACAGGAGATATTGTACTGAATAATGATAATACTATTGGAATATACGCTGATGAGGGAGCTACTGTATATAATAGTGGAAATATTAGAACAGGGAGAACAGGTTTAAAAGAAGTTCAAGGTGTTGTACTGGGAGTAGGAAGTAAATTACATAATACAGGAAACATCATAATTGATGCAGATAATGCAGCGGGAGTAAAATTAAAAGGTGGAACAATTATAAATGAAGGTAATATTGTTGTAACTGGTGCAGGTTCTGAAAGAATCGGTACTACAACTACTGAAGATATGAGTTTAAATTTTTCCGGTCTTGATATACAACATGATAAAACTACTGGAGATGTAACAATTTACAAAGATAATCAGCAAGTAAAACCAGTAGTAGTAAATTATAATGAAATAGGCCAGCAGCCAAGAAACGTAGACGCAAATTCTATCGGAATTTACTTTAATACTTCCGGTGAATTTAAACAAAATCCTATAAGAAACTTGGCAGTTTTAACGGATGAAGCAGATTTGATAGTTGGAGTTGAAGCATCAAAGAGAACTACAAGTAAATACATAGAAATAAATGATCCGCAAATATTAAAACCATATAGGGAAACAATAATGTATAATTC
>ERZ773180.1653-NODE-1653-length-10706-cov-36.661722_pt1 | contig 10706 bp, 9 predicted proteins | sample MGYA00511080_ERZ773180 | MGnify/ENA primary metagenome ERZ773180 (study PRJEB29015, sample SAMEA2738175) | human oral metagenome | biome: human oral; feature: human-associated habitat; material: saliva | place: China | collected 2178 ...
GACGGGCCTGCTGGATGGTGCGGGCGAAGCCGGCGCGCAGGACCAGGGCGTCCAGACGCATCTCGAGAAGCTCAACCAGGTTCTCACCGGTCAGGCCAGCGGTGCGGCGAGCTTCTTCGAAGGCGCGGCGCAGCTGCGACTCACGGATGCCGTACTGGGCGCGTAGACGCTGCTTTTCCTTCAGACGAACGGCGTAGTCGGAATCCTGGCGGCGACGGGTACGACCGTGCTCACCGGGACCATAGGGACGCTTCTCGAAGTAGCGAACGGCCTTGGGGGTCAGGGCCAGGCCGAGGGCGCGGGACTCGCGCACCTGCTTGCGGGAACGATTCGTTGCCATGAAATCTTCTTCCTGTTTCTCATGTCATGTCAGGGTGGACCCCCAACATGGGGCCAACTCCAGAACCGGAAGCGGTTCGTCGGCTAAGGCCCCAGGTGCCCGCTCGTGCGGACAACTGTTCCATCCTAGCGTCTTTTCAGCAGACTTCGAATGGCAGCAAGCCTCTTCGTGAGGATCGCCTCATGTCCATTCTCTGTTGGCTCGTAGTAGCGGGTACCTTCAAGGTCGTCGGGAAGATATTGCTGGGCGGCTACATGATGCGGATGGTCGTGAGCGTAGAGGTAACCCTCGCCGTGCCCCAGCGTCTTCGCCCCCGCATAGTGAGCGTCACGCAGATGCTCGGGCACCGCTCCCCCGCGACCCTTCCGAACATCTGCCAACGCCCGATCAATGGCCAGGTACGTGGCGTTCGACTTGGGTGCCGTCGCCACCGCAACAACCGCCTGCGCGAGAAGCAGGCGAGCCTCGGGCATTCCAATAAGAGCAACGCCCTGCGCGACGGCCACACACGTGGACAACACCTCGGGCGCAGCCATTCCAATCTCTTCAGAAGCGGCGATTATGATACGTCGCGCGATGAAACGCGGGTCCTCCCCCGCCTCAATCATCCGCGCTAAGTAGTGCAGCGCCGCATCAACATCCGATCCGCGCATCGACTTGATAAAAGCACTCGTGACATCATAGTGCTGGTCACGCCCCCAGCGAACGAGCGCCTGGTTAGCAGCAGCCTCGACACTGGCAACCGTGATCTCACCGGACCCGTCATCGCTGGCCACCCCCGCCGCCGCCTCCAGCAGCGTCAGAGACTTACGGGCATCCGAGCCAGCCAAGCGAACCAACCCAGCCACGGCCTCGTCTGTCATCGCGAAGCGGCCCGCAAGCCCACGTTTATCGGACAGCGCCCGGCGAACGAGACCTTCAAGCGCCTCAGACTCAAGCGGACGCAGCGTCAAAAGGAGCGAGCGAGACAGCAGCGGAGCAATCACAGAGAAGGACGGGTTTTCCGTTGTCGCCGCGACCAGCACTACCCATCGGTTCTCCACCGCTGGAAGAAGCGAATCCTGCTGCGACTTGGAGAAGCGGTGCACCTCATCCACAAAGAGGATTGTTTCCTCGCCACTGCTCGCCAATGTCCGGCGCGCACTGTCCACGACTCGACGCACGTCGCCCACGCCCGATGAGACAGCGGATAACTCAACAAAGCGTCGGCCCGACGCTCTGGCGATCAAATACGCGAGCGTCGTCTTACCCGTTCCCGGTGGACCCCACAGAACCACGGACGATACCGACACACCATCTCGAGAGCTGGGCGACAGGAGGCGACGCAGCGGAGCCCCCTCACCGAGCAGGTGCGATTGGCCGACAACCTCCTCCAGCCGAGAAGGTCTCATACGAACGGCGAGGGGCGCGTCCGCGGAAAACGCGGGCACGCCCAACTCGTCGAACGCTTCAGAATCAAACAGATCCATGAAACCTAGCCTACGTCAGGGTGACTCCCTGCGAGGAAGATCCGATCTTCGGACCGGACAGAACCTGGAGGACGACGAGGCCCCCAAGGATCAGCATGCACGCACCGGCACCGAGCAGGTAACCGTTCAAGCCCTCGGACTCATCGGCGGCATTCGAGGAGGACAGGACCTCCGCATGCAACTTCACAGAATCGGACGCATCCACCGACGCGCCCGCGCCGGCAGCCGCAACGGTCGATGCGATCTTAAAGTCGGCCCAGCCGACAAGCTGATGTGAGCGGTTCGCCACGACGACCTTGTATTCGCCCATGGGCAGGCCGACCACGTCCATCGTCACCTTATTACCGTCTTCAACCTGAAGCCAGCGTGCCTCACCCGTCTGCATGATATTGGCGCTCACCCACTCGCCAGCGCCAGCTTTGTCGGAGGGAACATTGATCGTCAGCTGTCCACCAGTGAAAGCCGCGCTCACGCCACCCTTATTTGCATCAGTCAGCTCAGACACATCCGATACAGGGGACACCGGGGTATCGGACGGCTGCGTCGCGTTCGCGGCAGGAGAAGCCGAAGCGGAAGGCGTTGCTGAAGGCGACGCGGAAGAAGTTGCGGTCGGCTGGACAACCGGCAACTGCGGATCATCAGGCTGAGGCGCGGGCGCGGGACTCACAGAAGGTTCCGGGGCGGGGTCACCCGTGGGCTGAGGTTCAGGATCGCCGGTGGGCGCAGCCGTGGGTTCTGCAGACGGTTCCGGGGCGGGGTCACCCGTGGGCTGAGGCGCGGGCGCGGGACTCTCGGACGGTCCCGGCGCAGGGACAACCGTGGGTTCTGCAGTCGGCTCCGGCGTGGGCTCGGCCGTCGCCGACGGGCTGGACGGCTCGAAGACCTTCACCGAGTAGTTGATTGTCTTCGCCGGTTTCTTGTCTTCCTGGTAGATCACGACGGTGACCCAATGGGTGCTACCGGGTTCCCAGGTCACCCGTTCAGCGTTGTTGGCGCCATTAGGAACCGGAACGACCATCCTGTAGTTGTTGAGCGCATTTACCTTCCACAGGCCATCAGCGGTCACCGTGACTGTTTCACCGGAGCGTTCGAAGGTAAGAGGCGCGGTCGGCGTCACGCGACCGTTATCCAAGATGACGCCCCAGTAGCCTGTCTTACCGTATTCCGCTTCAAACTCGGAGGCATTATCGAGGTTGATAACGAACGTGGTGTTCGGGATAGGGAGGGGACCATCGTTGTTATCGGCACGCGCGGCGAAACCGGGAATGGCGAGCGCACCTGCGGCGAAGAGGCATAGGGCCATGAGCACACTCATTACCCGACTGCGGCCTGCGAGCACCCGCGCTGCGAGGGCGGAAGTAACCCGTCCGTGCTGCATAACGGTTCTCCTTTGGGACTTAAATACTCAGAAGATATTGTCTGATAACCAGGGTAACAGGTACACCGGCTTCATGTGAAGCACGAACACGCACCATGCGGTCAGTGGTGATCACATTGACATCGCGCGCTGCTCGCCCAATCTAGTGGAATGATCCATGCGACTTGCGCACAATGCTGACCGTCGCGATGGCACCGAGCAACGCAAGCGCCCCACCACCTGCAAGGATCCATCCGTTGAGGCGGCCCTCTTGCTCGCGGGCAGCTTGCTCCGTGGCCTGTTGTTCCGAGCGAGACCTAGGTCCAATCTCAGAAGCGGACACGCTCTGCTGTTCGGTGGACGAAGAGGGATTGGGGGTGGATGCTCCAGGCTGGGACGAGCCACCATTCGTATCCCCCCGAGACGAAGAGTTCCCGGGACGTGGCGATCCAGGCCTCACCGAGTCAGAGGGCGCGGAGGCATCCGTCGATGACGAAGTCGAACCCTGAGCGTCGGAAGCCTGCTCACCTCTCACCTCGGAGGTTGTTACTTTCGGTTCGTCAGCAGGAGTGGCGGGCTGTGCCACCATTGAGGCAGCTTCACCGGGATCATTGCCTGCGGGCGCAGAGGGAGTTTCCTCCCTTGGCGTGCCGGGCGTCACGACAGTGTAGTCAGGATCGGAGAGCTCAGGATCATCAGCTTTCATCGTGCACACCCGAACATCGACAGCGGTGCCAACGACACGCACCTTGGCTTCGACATACGTTCCGGTGATGGCATCGCCGATGTAAACCGTATGGGCTGACCCAACCTCCCAGGACGACGGGAGGGGAATATCCGTTGAGAAGGTCCCATCGGACGCCACGTCGGCGACGGCCCAGGCAGTACGATCACGACGAACAGCACCGGGAACCCAGCTAGGCAATTCCATTCCATCAGGACGCTTCGTCTCGCCATCATCGAGGGTGATGATAACGAATCCGCGTATCTGCTCAGTACCTGGACCCCAGCCAGAACCCTCAACATGAACCGACTCGCCCGCATGCACGATCGAGGAAAGAGAAGCCATCGACTCTGGTCCCTGTGCAACGAGACAGGCGGCTGAAGCATCCGGGAGGGCATCTTCGCCAAAAGCAGGAGTTGCAGTGACAAACACGCCGCCAACAATGGACGCCGACGCGGCCAACGCAAGCAGGGACAGGCGCAGCCCCTCGCCTCGCGTGAACGACCGCGGCGCCATGCGTGCCACCTTCCTTCTCTCATGGACAATTTTAGTAAGTTCGCTCAATTATGAACAGACCGACATGTCAGTGTCCGAGTAACTACGAGCTATACGCTCCATCCTATTAGCTCATCCCCAACACGCAATTGCGAACAACAAGCAAATTCATGGACCGGTGCGCCAAAACCTGATTTTACAAGGAAAATTATATATAATTGAAAAAAGTTGTGAGCTAAATTATTGAATAACTGTCATCTAAAGTGACCTTCCGGTCAACATTTGAGACCATGAATCTCATTTCTACCCCCCGCTAACGACGTGGAATGACCAGCGGTGCCCCCGACTCAGGATCCTCGATGACAACGCATTCAACCTCGAACACGTCGGATACCAGAGAGGGCGTCACAATGTCTCGCGGCACTCCCTGAGCCACGATCCGCCCATCTTTCATACACACGAGATGCGTCGCGTAGCGGAAAGCAAGGTGAAGATCGTGCAATACCGCGACAACTGTCCGACCCCCCTCACGCAGGCGGTCCGCTAAACGCAGAACCTCCAGTTGATGATTCAGATCCAAATAGGTCGTCGGCTCATCCAAGAGCAGGATATCCGTCGACTGCGCCAGAGCCATCGCGATCCAGACCCTCTGACGCTGCCCACCAGAGAGTTCGCCGACACGTCTGGAGCCGAACGCGCTTACTCCGGCGTCACACATTGCACGCGCCACGGCCTCGTCATCCTCCACGCTCCACTGATGTGCGAGGGATTGATGCGGATAACGGCCGCGCGCAACCAGGTCCTCCACCAACATGTCGCCCGGTGCAACAGACGATTGTGCGAGGAGACCAAGGCGGCGCGCAAGGGCCTTCTGGTTCAGGTCATTCAGGACCTGTCCGTCCAACTCAACGACACCGAAGCGCACGCTTAGCACGCGGGCGAGTGCCCGCAACAGCGTCGACTTGCCACATGCATTCGGGCCGACGATGACCGTCAGTTCGCCCTGCAGAACATCCAGTGAAAGCCCCTCCAGAATCGGAGAGTCCTTCCCGTAGCCAACGGTGATCGAATGGGCACGAAGCCCACCTTCACTGTGCCGATGAATCATGACGTTACCTCACCTCACGAACGAGTAACACGAGCAGATAGATGCCACCCACGACGCCAGTCACGACGCCCACCGGCATTTCATGGGGCGCCAGGAGCCGTTGCGCAACCATGTCGGAGGCGAGCACGAGAAGCGCTCCCACGACGGCAGACGATGCAAGCCCCACTCCCCCGTGACCACACACGCGACGAGCAACGTGGGGTGCCGCCAAAGCGACAAAGGCCACCGGGCCTGCGACAGCGGTTGCCATGGAAACCAACACCATCGCCGCAGCGATCACCGCGATCCGCACCTCGCGTACCCGCACCCCCAAGGCCATCGCCACATCATCCCCCATCGCAAGCACAGCGAGCGGACGTGCGAGCCACGCAAGAACCAACACGGTCACTGCAAGAACGAGAAAGAACGGAGCAATGCGCACCATCGTCACACCGGAGAACGATCCTGCACTCCATAACTGCGCGCGCTGCGCCGCTTCCAGGGGAGCCTTGACGATCAGCAGTGAATTGATGGCGCGGAGAGCAGCGGAGAAACCGATGCCAACCAAGACGACCCGAACGCCTGTCACGCGGACGCCACCCGCGCAGGCAAGAATGAGCACACCCGACACGAGACCACCCACAAGCGCTCCGACGCCCGTCGTCGCAGGACTGGACCCACACACAATGATTGCAAGGAGAGCGCCCGTCGCCGAGCCAGTCGACAGGCCGACGATGTCGGGACTACCCAGCGGGTTGCCAGAGACCGTCTGGAAGATGGCACCCGACAGGCCGAGCGCACATCCGACTCCCAGCGTTGCACACAGACGCGGAAGACGAACAGACTGCACGAAGTACACGCCCAAGAAATCGTCTCGAGGCCCGCTATCGCCCATCAGTCGACGGAAAGACTCTGCAGCACTGAGACCATAATCCCCCAGCGTCAGCGAGTAAACGGACAGGCACACGGCAAGGAGTAGTCCAGCAACGACGACCGTGGCACTACGCCGATGAATGCGTAGCGAGACCCATGGCAATGCTAGTACCACGTAACGCCCGCTGTTCACGACATCCCCCGTCCACGCGCAGTTACGATAAAGAAAGGTGCCCCAATGAGCGCGACGATGACACCGACAGGCACCTCCTGAGGAGCCAGCACGAGGCGCGAGGCAACATCTGCGACGCACACCCACACAGCCCCCACGATGACGGACCAGAGAGCGATCAAGCCATGACGCGCGCCAACCGCGCGTCGGACGAGGAGCGGCACGGCGAGACCAACAAACGTGAGGGGACCCCCGAGCGCGGTCGCTCCTCCCGCGAGGGCTGTGACTGCTAGGGTTGCGAGTCCTCGAACAAGCCGTACCCGAACGCCGAGACCGACGGCGACCTCGTCTCCGAGCGTCAGAATGCCGAGAGCGGACGTCAGAAGCGCACCGAGCACCACCCCGCCGCCGATGACAACGCTCGCCAAGACGAGCGAATCAACTCCAATCCCCTCGAAGGAGCCGGACGCCCAATAGCGGAACTCGTTGAAAGCAAACTGGTTGGCCGTCAGGATGGCCGACGTCAGCGATGCCAGTGCGGCTGACACGGCGATACCCGCCAGTGCCAGGCGTGCACGCGAGGCGCGTGCGCCCCGGCCAGACAGTGCAAAGATGAGGGCGGAGGCTACTCCGGCTCCTATCAACGCAGCGCCGAGCGTGATGGCGCGCGTCGACACGCCCATGAGCGCGGTCGCCGACACGACCGCGAAGGCAGCCCCTGCGTTGACACCGAGGATGCCAGGATCAGCGAGCGGATTGCGCGTCATCGCTTGCATGATTGATCCGGCTAAGCCGAGCGCGCCCCCGATGATGAGCGCCGCAATGGTCCGGGGTACACGAAGGGATAGCACCACCCGCGTGTCCTGGGAGGTTCCACCGTGGACAAGCGACTCCCAGACAATATTCGGGGCGATCTGTCGGGATCCCAGGGCGAGCGAGGCCATCACGACGACACCAAGCACCAGCGCCGCCACTGCACAGGCAATAGCGACGCTGGTGAGTCGGTAGGCGCTCATTCGCACAGTGCGCACCTGACCGCGTGTCCCACGCTCAGGATGCCGGGACAAACTGAGCTTCGATGGACAAGACGATACCGTCCATCAGCAGGTATCCGCCGGTCGAGGTCCACAGGGATCCATCGACGGGAATGACGTGGTTTGCCTGGACGGCTCCGAGAGAATCGAAGCCGACAGTCGCCTTGGCCTCGTCGAGTGCGGCGGCAGATGCCTCGACACCGGTGGTTCCGCCTGCCGACGGGTTGTTCACCGAGGACTTGCCGAGCGTGCCGAAGAAGATCCAGTCCGCGTCGATTTGGTCGATGTTTTCGAGGGAGACGGGCTCGGAGTGTCCCTCTCCGTCACGGTCCTGATTGGCGGGGCGCTTCATGCCCAGAGCGGTCAGGGCTTGTCCGGCGGGCAGCTCCTTGAGGATCAGGCCTGCACTATCGCCCTGCCAGCGCACAACCGAGTATGTCTGGTCGAGGTAGCCGGCGTCCTTCAGGCGAGCGCTCACCGATGCGACATGCTGGTCGAACTCCGCGAGTTTGACGTCAGCCTGGTCGGGCACGCCGAGCGCATCCGCGGTGAGGGCGAAAGTCTCGCGCCAGTCGCCGCCCGACTGCGTGGTGAAGAAGACGGGAGCTATCTGGCCGAGGGCCGTCAGAGTCTCGGTGTCGTTGTTCTTCACGGACGTGCCGTCAACGAGGATCAGGTCCGGGTGGGCGGCACCAATGGCCTCCAGGTTGGGGGTGCCGATGGAGCCCAGGATCGGGATGTCTCCGGCGCGATCAAGGAGGTAGTTGGGGACCGTCTGCTGGCCGCGGCCCGATACGACACCGATGGGCGTCACTCCCAGGGCGAGCGCGTTGTCGGTGGTCGGTTCGGAAAGCGTCACGACGCGGGTCGGATGCGAGGGCACAGTGACCTCCTGGCCGGAGGCATCGGTAACGACGCGGGTCTCGCTGGTCCCGTTCGCTCCAGAGGACGAGGCCGGGGCGGGCTGCGTGGAGGAGCAGGCTCCCAGGGTCAGGGATGCAAGAGCGAGAGCCGCGAGAGCGCGAACTCGTGTCGAGATATACACGTGTTCCTCAATTCGATTAGATCACGATAGATGCATAGGCAAGCCTAACCTAGCGGCGCAAAGGGCGCTCTTTTCGCATGCAATGGTGGATAGGCTCACACACACCATCTGTCGAGCATTCGCACAAGTCCTTCGCGCCACCATGCAACGTCATGGCCACCGGGATAGGACTCGAAACTGACAAGCGATCCTGACCTCTCCAACAGCGCAGTACAATGCCGAGTTACGGGCAACATCGCCCGCTCGCGCTCACCCACCTGACACGACACTGTCAAGCCGTCACCAAGCTGCCTCTGCCCCCTCCGCAGCTCTGTCATCAGCGTCCCCTCGCCCCGGCCTCGTTCATCTCCACCCCACCACAGAGAGGGAGACTGTGCGAGGAAACACTCGACGGGCAACGAACCCAGACAGGCAGCCTCGAGCACTGCAAGCCCACCGAAGGACTGACCGGCCAGAGCAACAGGACCAGCCCCAACCTCGGCACAAATGTCTCTCACGAGCTCCTCAACACGGCCCGCCTCGGTTAACTCCTCCTGGCGGGCGCGCAGATCACCAGCATCGATCGTCACGACGCGAAGACCCGGGTAGCGCCAGGTCAGCCAGCCAACGCCATTGGCTCGCCACATCTCCCCGTCGAATAGAATGAGGGTTCTGCGTGCGGGGCACTCGCCGTCGTGGACCACGATGGAACGGGGTCGCTCACGCTCACGACGTGTACTGATGCGAACACCGATGTCTTCCTCACGGGCAGCACGCATCCGCAGATAGCGGTGGCTCTCCGATGGCCACACAACGCTCGCATCGGGTCCCACAAACAGTGAGGCGACGTTTCCTCTCCCGTTGATGAGACTGCGGACGTTAGAGCAATCAGGGCGAGCAGCCTGACTTAATCGCAGCCATTCACCCCTATCCATGCTCGTGCGCGGACCGATGCCACCTGAGTCCACAATCGCGAACTGATAGCTGAGGATCGCATCCGCAGGCAGCGCACACGCGAGCACGTGCACGCGAGATCCGGGCATGCCTTCCAGACGAAAAGCGTCAAGGTGATCACGGTTGCGATCCGTCACGGTATTGACGATAACGAAGCACTGAGCATTCTCAGGCGCATCGCACCGAAACGTCACGCGAACGGCGTTAACCCCATCGAGGACGAGCCGACGACCGACGCGCGGGCCATCGGCGCACCCATGGTCATCCCAGTCCTCAGGATCGATCTCGAGCCGACAAAACCCCGTCTCAGAAAAGAACTCCTCCTCGAAGGCCATCGGTCAGTCGAAAAGCGAAATATCACCCGCGCCGACGCGCGCGACGACAGCGTCGCCTCCCGCAAAGTCAATGACCGTCGTCGGCTCAGCTACGCCGACAGGACCCACGACCACCAGATCAACCTGATGCCCGATGCGCTCGTCCACGTCAAAGCCATCCGTCAGAGGCTCCTTCTCACCCGGCATGATGAGCGTCGAACAAGCTAGCGGCTCACCGAGGGCCTCGACAATCGCCTGGGTGATGACATGGTCCGGGATGCGCACGCCGACCGTGTGCTTCTTCTTGTTCAGCATGATGCGCGGAACTTCCTTGGTGCCACGCAGGATGAACGTGTAAGGTCCGGGGGTCAGCGCCTTCATCGTGCGGAACTCGTGATTATCGACGATGACTAGCTCACCGAGCTGCGCGAAGGAGTGGCACAGCAGTGAAAAGTTGTGCTTGTCATCGAGCTTACGAACCGCGCGAATGGTGTCCATGCCCGACTTGTTGCCAATCTTGGTCGCGATCGCGTAGCCAGAGTCCGTGGGCAGCGCAATCGTACCGCCGCGTTCCAGCAGGTCAACGACCGTGTTAACCAGACGTGCTTGAGGATTTTCCGGATGCAACTCAACGTACGACATGTCTCTATTGTGCACGAAACCCCCAGCGGCCGGGGCCAGATGGGGGTTTCGTGGACAGAATGCGCGAGAGCTAGATCACTTCTTCCCCTCGTCGATGACCTCTTCACCGCGCTTCTTCGGCTTCGCGTCAACGCCGGCTTCCTTACGCTGCGCGGGCGTAATCGGAGCCGGGGCCTCGGTCAGCGGGTCGAAACCGCCGCCGGACTTCGGGAAGGCGATGA
>ERZ773180.1661-NODE-1661-length-10682-cov-4.940811_pt1 | contig 10682 bp, 6 predicted proteins | sample MGYA00511080_ERZ773180 | MGnify/ENA primary metagenome ERZ773180 (study PRJEB29015, sample SAMEA2738175) | human oral metagenome | biome: human oral; feature: human-associated habitat; material: saliva | place: China | collected 2178 ...
CGGCAAATCCCCCATCGAATACGAACTACACCAAGCGGCCTGGACAACAGCCGCATAAACAAACCGTCAACAACTTGCGCACAACCCCACGCCAATGATCTGCCGTAAGTCTTGAAGGAAGTCCTCGACTACCTGTGCAGACTTCACGTCTCCATCCACACGGAGTGAGCGAATCGTATCGCTTGGGGTGTGTGCCGCCAGTGGGAGCAGCGTCCACGTGATGTCATCGGCCAGGTCCTTGTCGAAAATCGCAAGCACGAAGTCTCTGTAGTTCACAATGCTTTGCTGTAAGAACATATAGAGAATGCTATTTAGATCGTCAGCGACGTAAAGGTGAATGATCTTATTTCGATAGTCAGTCAGAATGTGGAGGTTCGCTCGGACGCCGTCGCCATCGACCGTTTCGGGCCAAAGACGATACTTGTCCATGTCTGCGATACAGTGCTCCAGCGATAATGACCTGTAGGCTTCGCTGCGCTTCTTCCTGTAGAAGATGTTCTTCTTGGCCTTGCGGAGAGCCGCTTTGAGGATCAGTTCCCAGGCGTTAACGACCAAGACGGTAACGACCTGCTCTCGGTACATTGTCTGCGGCTTGTTGTAGATTTCGATCGCGGCGAGCATTGCGGCGCGTGAGTTGTCGCAGAGCTTCTTGTGCGACACGTACGGCTTAGCCATCAGTCTCGCCTTTCTCGACGACACTCATCGTCAGATCACCTCCCAGTTGATGGTGAATAGTTCACGGCGGGTTTGGGTGGCGTTGAGAGCATCGCGGGCGTTGGCGAGGTATTCCTCGGATTCGTCACGCAGACGATTCCGCTCGGTGCGGTACTCATCTTCGGCATCGTCGATCTTGCGCCTCCACTGCCGGGCTTCCTGCTTGAGTTTGAGTTCTTCGGAGACATTGTTAGCTTTGCGAGCCGCTTTCTTTGCCGCGGCTTCCTTTGCTTGATATTCCCGGATCTTTGCGTCGAATGTGGCCTTATGGTCGAGTCGTGCAGACTCGATGAGTTCTTCCTGCTGGAGGAAGAATCCGGCATTGCGGTCCTCCACATCCTGGCTGAGAAGTGCGAGCTGGGCCTTCATTGCTTCTTCGAAGCCTGCGGTGTTCACTGACTCTGCGGTGATGGCTGTGCAGTTCAAATCTAGGAGGTCACGGACTTGCTCATGATCCAAGGGTGTCCCGTCTTCGAGGAAACCTGCGGTGAGTAGGTAGGACTCGTGAAGGTCTTGTTTGCCTGCCAGCATCGTGAAGCTGGCTTCTTCGATCCGCAGTCGCCCACGCTTCGTGCGTAGCCGCTTGGCCACAGTGGTGGCGCGTTCAGAATGCTTGATCTGGAATGTGAGACGGGCCGGTGGGGTATCGAGGTTCTTGGCATGGTTAATCACCCACGCGCATAGATCGCTGGAGTAACGGTACTGGTGCGCTCCCTTGCGGGGCTTGGACTTGAAGTAGTAGTCACCAGTTGGAATCCCTGTCGCCGGAGCATCGTGGAGAGTGAATTGAGTGCCAGACTCATTGAAAGTCGCGATGCTGCCGAGCTCGTGTCGAGTGACCTCAATGAGGAGTCGCTCGAAGGCATTGAGGACGATACCGGTTTGGGCGTCGTAGGACTTGAGTTTGTCGCGCACCTTTGGATCGAGGTTGTCGAAGACCTTGGTTCGTGTCTTCTTCATCTCCCGGTTAATCTGTTGTGAGTACTTTGCTTCAAGCTCGGTGAAGGCAGCATCGATCTCGGCGGCGGTTTTGCAGCTGTCGAGAATGTGGGCAATGTTTTTCTCGAAGTCGAGGCCGTCCTCGATTTGTCCAAGCACCTCATCTGAGGCGCCGAACACGGATGTAAACAATTCGAATTTCTCGGTCAGGAGTTCGAGGATACGTTCCTCGGCCAGATTTCCCTTGTTGGAGAAGTTGACGACCACAACGTTATGTTTTTGACCGAATCGATGTACTCGCCCGATACGTTGCTCGATCCGTTGCGGGTTCCACGGAAGGTCATAGTTGACCAGCATCGAGCAGAACTGCAGGTTGATACCTTCGGCGGCAGCCTCGGTTGCGATCATGAGCCGACCGCGTTCCCGGAACTCATCCACGAGGGCTTTACGCCGGTCCGCAGCAGGAATACCTGTGACAAGATCACCGCCCTCGTTCTCCTCGAGCCACCGCTTGTAGATCGTGTTGGCTTCCGGACTGGTATTGGTGCCGTTGAACAAGACGAGGCCCTCGCCCCATCCGGCTTCAGTAAGTGATCGGGCGAGGTAGTCCTGGGTGACGGTGGAGTCGGTGAAGATGATCGCCTTCTCCGGCGCACCAATCTCGCGCAGCTTCGCAAAGCCCTTCTCGAGCGCATCAACCAGCTTCACAGCCTTCTGGTTGACAGCGATGGAACGGGCAAGCTTCGCGTACTCGCGCAGCTCTTCGACTTCGCTGAGCATCGCCTGGCGCTGCTCCGGATCGATCACCTCAGAGGTGGCCGGGGTACTTTCCGCTTCTTCCCGTAGCTCGCTGGTGACGTCTGGGTCACCTACGAAGCCACCGGCGTCGTTGCGTCGGCGTCCGGCGCGGACTTCAGCTTCGAGGCGGTCTGCGGTGCGCTCCAGAGTGGAGGCGACGGCGTAGGAGGAAGAGCCGAGGCGTTTGCGCATGATCAGCGCGGACAGGTGGCGTTGGGATTTCGCGAACGCCCACAGAAACGGCCGCTGCAGGTACTCGTTGATCTTGTCGTACAGCTCGATTTCTGCGTCGCTGGGTGTGAAGGCTATGGTCAGAGGCATACGTGCGGTGAAGCGAATGTACTTATCCGCGTCTTTTCGCAGCGTCCGCTTCGCCAGGAGTGCCACGCGTTGGGCGAGGTCATCGTTCCCGACGCCTCCGGGGTTGTCCAGGTAGCGTTCCTTGAACGCATCAAGTGAGTGGAAGTAGTCTGGGGCAAACACGGAGACTAGTCCGTAGAGCTCCTCGAGCCGATTCTGCAATGGGGTTGCAGTGAGCATGATGGTCTTGGCTGCGCCGCGGCAGATGCGCGCCACATTCGCTGCGATCTTTGCTTGTCCGGTCCAGTGGGAGCGTAGTCGATGTGCTTCGTCGCAGATCACGAGATCCCAGGTGTGAATTAGTTTCGCGGTCTGTGAGTTTGCGAACTCATATGAGCAGATCAGAATCTGTTCCTGAGCGCCCGGCCTTGTCAGCTCGTCAATGGTTGTGCGGTCCAGTAGCGAGGCAGGTAAGGCGAATTTTTCGTCTAGTTCTTGCTTCCACTGCTGGCGTAGCGACGATGGAGCAATGATCAAGATTCGTCGGTTTCGTTGTGCCCAATATTGGGATATGACGATGCCGGCCTCGATGGTCTTGCCGAGCCCGACTTCGTCGGCGAGGATCACGCCATCTAAGAACGGAGTTTGTAGGGCGAACAGGGCGGCGTCGATCTGGTGGGGTTTCGGCTCTACCTGAGCATCGAACAGTAGCCCGGCGAGCTTGCCGACATGGTCAGACGCGTAGGAGCGGTCGAGCTCGTGGGCGTAGAGCTTAGCCTGATAATTGCTTAAATTCTGCAACGTGACTTCCTCTTTAGATTTCCCACCGTTCGGGAGCAGAGACCTTGTAGTCCACGCCGATAGCAGCGAAGTGTTTCATCGCTGCTTTGATCTTTGCGTTCTCGGATGGGCGACGCTTCATCGGGTCTTGGCTGGATTTGGTCTCCCGGATCAGATATAGGTGCTCGTTGCCGTCTTCGACCTTGATAATTGCCCAGTCTGGATTGTAATCACCAACGGGTGTAGGCACACGGAACTTGTTGGGTAGCTTCATGAACAGTTTGATGTCCTCACGCCCGTCCAAGTACTCGGCAAACTGGCGCTCAACAGCGGAATCGAGGACGAGATAGTCAAAGTCTGTCTTATCCTTGTTCGTTACCTTATAGAGCTGGTCAATGAATCGGTCTTTCTCCTCAAGGCCGTCCGCTTGTAGTTCTCGTAACTCATAGATGCTCCCTTCGATTTTCTCATACTGAATACCTTCGATGAGTATGTGAGCAAGCTCGGTTTGAATACGGTCGGTAATCATTTTGATAAAGTCGTTTGGATTTACCAGGAAATCACCAATACGTCCGGAGCCAAGCAGGATGTCGATGATCGTCTTGCGGGTCAGCGACGTCGCTTCCTGAAGCTGGTTGATGATGTCCGGCAGCGGGTAGGAATCTGTGAGCACCGTTGACCGTGAGCCAAGCTCCATACCCTTCGCACCTCCACGGGTGATCTCCAACCCGGTGCGGGTCACCTGGATGCGGATCGGGTCGATCGGTGGTGCTTCCTTGATACCCGCAATGCTCCGAGCAATGAGGTCCTCGCGTTTGAGAGTCACCCTGTAGGTGGTACGTGCCGTGATTGCTTCCCAGAATGCTTCAAATTCGGGGGTCGCGTAGACCTGTTTGTTGAGGGTACGGGCGAGGCGCGTGCGCTTAGGCTTGACGAATGCTCGAATCTTACAGCCATCAACGATACGGATGATATCGTCCGTGTAGCCTGCAAACTCGTCGGGCAGGTTGACGGTGAAGCCGAGCTGTTCAGGTGCCCATGTGCCCATGACCTCACCTGCAGCGTTGATATAGCCCTGCGAGAGGAGAGCATCGTAGATGAGCTCAGAGCGCTTCGTGCCAAGCCTGGTCTCCTTACCAGTAACCGGATCCATGATGGGAAGGGTTGCGAACTCGGTCTTACGCACATAGCCAATCGCTACGCCCGCGGACTTGTATTCCTCCTGCAATGCGGAAGCGAACGCCTTATACGACTCATTTGCCACCACCGTAAGCTGCGCGGTGCCCGCGTCTCTGATGCGCTCACCGTTTTGGTTCACAGGGAGGCGCAAACCGCGCCCGATGGTCTGACGACGCTCGGTCTCGGTGGACATGTCTCGAAGGGTGCAGATCTGGAACACGTTTGGGTTATCCCAGCCTTCCCGCAGTGCAGAGTGCGAGAAGATGAACCGAACCGGCTCTTCAATGTCGAGCAGGCGTGCCTTATCCTTCATGATGAGTTCATAAGCGTCGTCGTCGGCCTTGGTCTTGCCCGAAGAGTCTTTGAACGTCATCTGAGCATTCTTACCTTTACCAGCCTTCATCTGAGCGAAGTACCCCGAGCGCGCGTCCACCGGGTTGGCCGGGAGGAACGCATGTGCTGCCAAATTTTTCGTTCGTTCCTCCTCATAGAGGGTATCGAAAGCAACGGCAAAAGGACCGTTGGCATCCAGGTTATTGATGCCTTCGCCAAGGTAGGAGGCAACCTTGTCAATGAAGAACAAAGAGAGCACCTTGATGCCGTGTTTGTGGAGCTGATTTTCCTTGCGGATATGTTCTCGGATGGTTTCACGGATCATCTCGCGGAAGACGGCATCCTGGTTGTCGCCGATTGCTTCCCCTAAGCGTAGGTAGCCATAGTTGCTGAGTTCGATCTGCTCGGGCTGGACGCTGATCTCATTGATGCGCCAATTTCCTTCATATGCGGGGTTTCCGCCCGACAAGCGCTCAAGATCTGCGCCTTGACTAGCGCTAACCTTCTGTTTTGAATAGCGGCCGTCCTTTTTCTTGACGACCAGCTCAAGGATCGCTTTGAATGGATTGCGCCGAACTTCTAATAGTTTCACGTATGGCTTTGCTGCACTGCCGAGTTCAAGGGCGTCGGAGACAACAATTTTCTTGACGAGCTCTAGGCGATGCGCATCGAGCGGATCCAGGCGATAGACTACGTTTCGCATCGTGCGGTGGGTCGCGGAGTAGCGCAGGGTGCACAGTGGATGTAGGTCGGCAATCGCTGATTGGGCGAGCTGTGATTCCATATTCTGCGGCTCGTCCATGATGACAATCGGGCGTGTTGCCTGAAGATAGTCCAATGGGCGGAGACCAGAGAGTCTGTCGCGCTGCTGGTGGATGATTCGAGTGTTCTTATTCCCTCGGATCGAGTCAATCGTCATCACCAAGAACTGCAGTGACGTAGCAGTCGCGAAATCCCGTACCTCCTCAGCGCGGTCACCGGAGTAGACGGTGTAGTCCATGTTTATCTGTGGATACAAGTGGCGGAAGTGTTCTCGCATTAGCTCGATGCTTGTCTTCACGCCCTCGCGAATCGCAACTGACGGCACCAGGATGATGAACTTATTGAAGTGATATCGGCGTGCGAGCTCAAAGGCAGTGCGCAGGTAGACATAGGTCTTTCCAGTTCCGGTTTCCATCTCGATATCGAACTGCAGGCCATCCACGAGCTTATCGTTGATGTCAAGACCATTGCGATCCTGGACGCGGCGCAGGTTTGCGACGATCGTGTCCTCATCGAGGACTAAATTGTTGCCGTAGGCACCGATCTCATCGGCGAGGTCAAAGGTTTCCTGCCCTCCAAAGTCCGGCAAGTTGAGCCACTGTTGTGGTGGGAGAGACTGCAGGCTGGTCACAAGCTGATCGGCGTCGTCTGGTTGCCCATCGAAGAGTGCGGTGACGGCCTCGATAGCGTCGGTCTGGTAGGGCTGGTGGGGATCAAACTGGAAACGCATCGTGTGTCCTCGCCTTACGCCGTCCACAGGTCAACGTTGTGGGTGCGGCATTCTTGCACCAGATTCGTCTTTAGCTCGTCGTTGCCCTTGAAGGCATCCTCCAAGATCACAAGTCGCTCCGGTTCTTTGGCAACAAGCGCGCGCAGCTGAGCCAGCGTCGGTGTGGTGTGTTCATCCAAATAGGCCATGAGTAGCCTGTCGGACACACTAAACACTTCGAGGCCATCAACATCGACCGTCTCGATGCTCTCCGAGAGTGAGAATCCAAGCTTTAACAGAACCTCGGTCAAGATTGCCTCTGGACGGGCATCATCATTCGCAGAATCCGACATGCTGTTGAAAAGATCTACGAGTTCACCTTCGGACAGACCAGAGTCTGCCTTCCATTTCGTAAAGTTGGTGTCTACGAGCCTGTAAGCACGGAAACCCATGTCCAGAGGCTGGTCACGGCCATCAAGTATAGCGGCGTTCTCCTCAAGAATCTTATTGCCAGCTCGACGGACGCGCTCTCGAGCAATAGCAGAAATTGAAGTGAAGCCAGCGTTACGAGCTTCGGAATTCTCACCCGTTGGCTCCGGTAACTGCACTGAGATGCAACGACGAGATCCGCCATCTTCAGCATTCAATGCCATTACTGCGTGCGCGGTAGTTCCGGAGCCTGCAAAGAAATCGAGTACCACTGAGTCGGAATTCGTCCCTTGCGTGATCAGAGTTTTGAGAAGTTGCACCGGCTTCGGAAAATCAAAAACCTTTCCCTCGAGAAGGTCGCGAACTTCACGGGCTCCTTCTGTGTTGGTAGTCGATAGTTCTTTTCCTAGTAGACTAGAAATACCTGTCTTACTGCTTCGCAAATCCCGTAAGAACTTCTTTTCCCTTGGTCTACCTGTGGGTGATCTAGGGAATAGAATTCTCCCTTCGGCCAATAAGGTTTGCATGGACTCTCGAGACTTTGACCAGCCACGATTTGGATTCGGAGGGTAGTGAATATTCGTCTCAGGATCAATTAGATCGTAGTGAAGGTTGGGGCGTTGACTAGCCGAAGCCAACCCTGAAAGATCAACGCTCATCCAAGGGCCGCGTGGATCATTGTCCGGATTCGCATATTTCTCTTGATCGATATCTTGACCAGAAAGTGAAGCGTTCAGAGTGCGTCCCGTCACTAAAACATAGTCATGATCTTGGGAGAAATGCGATAGATTTCTGCTGTCGGATGTCTGTCGGCGTCGCCAAATGAACTTACCGATCATGTTATGCTCGCCGAAAATATCTTTTATGACAAGTGTCAATAGATCGACTTCTGATTCGTCAATACTAATGAATAATAATCCGTCTTTACGAAGAAGATTTTTGGCTAGCTTGAGGCGTGGGTACATCATGTTGAGCCAGTTTGAGTGGAAGCGTCCATCTGACTCTGAGTTGGTTGAGAGCTTGCCGCCATCATCAATCTGGCCGGTCATCTCGAGGTAGTTTCCGATCGAGTCGGTGTAGTTGTCGGAGTAAACAAAGTCGTTGCCCGTGTTGTACGGAGGATCGATGTAGATCATCTTGATCTCGCCGAAATAGTGCTTTTGAAGGATCTTTAGAACCTCGAGGTTGTCACCCTCAATGAACACATTTTGGGTGGTATCCCAATCGATAGAGTTCTGTTTATCCGGCATGAGTGTCGCGGTGGTTGGGGTCTGGGCTGCGCGGATCGCCTCGCGTTTGCCGGGCCACGTTAGGCCGAAGCGCTCATGCCCCTCTTCGATGTCAATATCGAGGATCGTCTTGAGTGCATCGAGGTTGATCTTGCCGTCGGCTACGATCTCGGGGAAGAGTTCTGCGAGCTTGGCGGCTGCTTCGGTGGCAAAGTCGGGGGTGGTGCGTGGCACTTCGTTGAGTTCTTCAGTCATTACTTCCTCCATGATTATTTGAATGCCTTAGGCAGTGTGACAGATCGACTAGTTCAGTTGTGGCGGGCTGGCTGGGCGTTGGTAGGTGGATCGATTGGGACCCCACGGCAATATGTTCTTCGCTGAGAGTTGGTACGGTCGTGGGGGTGTGAGGCCTTCATGAAGCCGTTGCCCCACGGCGTGCCCGACGTGTCCATGACAATGTGGCAGTTGAACAACGTTCCCTTCTCGCGCTCGCTTGTTGCGCGCGCACGATACTCGTCCAGCAGGGCGTCCAGTGCGGACTTCGATGAGGCCGGGGCGGCGTCACCTGACAAGCGTTCCGGGCCGTGGTGGGCGTCGGTGGAATCCGCTTCCATACCGGGCAGAGCCATAAAGTCGTCGTCGCGCGCAGCAGTCATGCGACCAAGAATAGCGGGTAATCTACGACACACAAGCGAGTCGGGTGCCTCGGTGTGCCTACAAGGGGATTGCTGCGTGGTGATTGACCCCGATCTTTGGGGGAGGGTATGTGATTCGCCGTCAGCTGTGGACGTGGGAGATCGTGATCAACGTCAGAAGGGTGAGAACTAGCGCTTGTTGTGATGAGTGTGTTGTTGAGGAGTATCGTTATGTGCAACATGACCGGTTCCGCTACCCGCTTCACGGCGGGAGTCCAGGGCCGGTCCTTGTTGTAAGAATGTTCGACGGGATCTCTCGGGGTGTCGGTGTCGGGGGTTGCTCGGGTAGGGGAGTAACACGCCTGTCCTGACAGGGTGCCCACATCATGGGAGAGTGGTGGAGAGGCAGTCGTGTCGGTATGGGGAGGGGACACATGAAGCTGACTCACTTTGCCGCGGCGAACTGGTGCAACTTCGCCCACATCGAGTTTGACATATCCTCGCGGGTCTTCATTGTCGGCCCCAACTCTTCGGGAAAGTCCAACCTCCTAGGAGCGCTGCGATTCCTGAGCGATATCGCGCGGTACGGGTTGGCGGCCGCCACGGAGGACCTGGGTGGCCTCGACCGCTACGTCCACTCGGGTGCTGACTCAGCGTCATTTGTCGCGACGTTCGACGATGCTGGGAGTTCGGTCGAATACGTCCTTAAGCTTCAGCGCTCAGCATCGGACGGTGAAGGCTTGACACGAGAGGGTGTGGCCAACGAGGCATCAGCGCTTCTGTCGGAGGATCCTCTCTCCGGCAACCCTAGCTGGCGTGTTCTTTCTGTACGAGAAACGGTCATCGTTAATGGCCGGGATCAGCTCAAGGGAGAGAATGACTGGCAATCAAAACTCCGGCAGGTCCTCGCAGGTATCCGCTACATCCACCCGAACCCCAAGAAGATGCTCGAGCGGGCTGATCGCTACGACCCTGATCACGGGACCGGCTTCTTTCAATACGCAGGCCGATTCTCGGACCAGCAGCTGAACGCTGCCCTTGACCGAATCCGCCCGATCATGGCCGCGGCGGTGCCGGAGGTCCCGAACCTGTCCTACCTGCGCATGGGACTCGGCACGGAGGTCGTCTTCTACAGCGACACCCCCGAGCGCGGAGCGCGTGGCGTTTACTCACACGAGCAATTTTCCGAGGGAACGCTCCGCCTGCTCGGCATGCTCTTCGACCTGGCGACGCTGCCGCGCACCACGAGCATCGTGCTCATCGAGGAACCCGAGACCTTCCTACAGGCCTCCCTCGTCCGATCTATGTCCTCATTCCTGGCAGAGGTTGCCATGACCCACGACGTGCAGATGGTGATCAGCACCCACTCGCCGGAGCTGATCGACTCCGAGTTGGTGCTCCCCAGTCAGGTCCTGGTTCTGCGCCCAGAGGATGGCGAGACGATAGGTGAACTGCTCTCGCAGTCGAACGACCCTCGTATCCACGCTGTTATCAGCGCGGGCCTCCCAAAGTCGGAGGCCATCGATGCGGTTGTCGGGCGAACGATTCCGCTCGGGTGTTGGTCGCGCGACCGGCTCGCGTAACGGCATATAAGGTCGCACCGACGTGCACGTATGAGACGTGTCACCTGACGGATGTGCATGGTTCGGCGCGCATGTATGCGGGTTGGTAAGGGTTCGAGGTGGAAGATGGGGGTTCGTGTGCGCCACGCACCGAACTGGTCTGACAAATCAGCCCACAACCAGCCCACGCACATCCCACAACCCCGCCCCAGCCTCGTCCGTCACACTCCCCAAAAGTGAACGCCACCACTCAAAATGCCTTAGGATGGTGGGCGCGCCGACGTACCCCAACGACGGGGACTACCCGGCACAC
>ERZ773180.1668-NODE-1668-length-10655-cov-2.535000_pt1 | contig 10655 bp, 11 predicted proteins | sample MGYA00511080_ERZ773180 | MGnify/ENA primary metagenome ERZ773180 (study PRJEB29015, sample SAMEA2738175) | human oral metagenome | biome: human oral; feature: human-associated habitat; material: saliva | place: China | collected 2178 ...
ATGATATTCAAGAAAAATCCTTTGTAGAAAAAAGTAAAATAATTTCCTTCCTTGATCTCCACTGTACGTGTCTGTGGAGGGTGTAGGCGATAGTCCTTGCGCTCTTTGAAAAAAGAAAATAACCCATATATGATGATGAGAATCCCTCCATATATGAATAGGTTAGGGTTATTCTTTATATAATCTGAGAGCTTACTTGTACCCCAATAGGCCAAGAGAATAAAAAAAATATCCCCAGAAATAGCTCCAAAATCGAAGGCTAAAGCCGAACGAATCCCCTTGGTAATACTCGTCTCTATCAAGATAAAAAATACAGGGCCTATGGTAAAAGCAAGCATAACCCCTAAGGATATGGCTACAAAAATACTCTCTATCATCTTTTGGTATAAAGGGCAAATGTACTAAAAAAATAGCAATTACAAAAGAACTTTTTATTCTATATCCACTGTGGGGTTATATTTTCGAACAATATCTCTCAGATAAGGATATACTATTTCTGTCATACTGGTGATAAACCATCGGGAAGATTTTATCAAGATAGTTCTATTTCCTCTTCTGGAGTTCCAAAAACGGATTTTTTTTATTTGCTTAGGGTCTAGTTCCTTAATAGTGAAAAAAGTTAAAAAATATATCTTTTTCTTACATAGTATGAAAAAGGGAAAGTACTTCCTAAGCCACGATAGGCTCTTTTGTACCTCTAGCAGATAATGTAAATCATTATCACTCATTTCTTCCAATAGTAGGTGCTGAGCTTTAGCATTTTTTTTGACCACATAGCTCAATAGATAATACAGTAAAATAAAAAAAGAAAAGAGAAGAAAGAACAAAGCAAATTCCTCAATTTGAAAGTCATTTTTCTGCTTGGATGTCATTATAAAGAGCGGAATAAGGAAGGCTGAAAGGGGAAGAATTAGTAATATTTTTATCCCTATACAAATGTTATGTTTGTATTTTTCTACTGTTTCCAAATATTGTTTTCTTTCTTTATCTAAGCTATGATACGGTACATACTTAGCTACACGCTCTTCAAAGCTATTTTTTCGAATAGCAACAAAGTATAGAATCACGCCTATTATAGCATAGGGTAAAAAAATACTTATCAAAGTAAAAATATCAGTGTTCATTGTAATTAATTATTTTATAATGTTTGAATACTGCTGTTGCGTTGTTTTTAGATAGTAAATAAATTGGGTTCTTCGTAATCATATTGGTTGTCTTGTACATTGGTTATCAATTCTTTAATAGGAGTTTTAACAAATACAGATAGTCCTAAAACTTGTATAATTTCATATATAGAGTATTGGCTATCAAGCATTTTCTTTATATAAGCTATAAGTAGATAGCTTATAATTGCTATCCAAATATGAGTTTTAACGGCATTTTCAGAATGCCCCCAATAAATGTTTTATGGTCAAATTTTGCTTTATCCATTTGAAAAAAACTTCTATTTGCCAACGATTTTTATATAAATTAGCGATTTCATATGCTGTAATTTCAAAATTATTAGTCAAAAATTCAAATAATTCATTTTTTTCAGTATCATAATACCCTATTAAATGTAATTTTTCAGGATATAATAGTTTTGATTTGTATTCAAGCGTTTGAATAACTCTATCATAGCGTAATCCTATAGCCTCATCTATATTAAAATTAGATTCAACTAATTGATATGGGTATAAAGAGCATAAATTAGGAGCTATATTTTGTTAAGAATTGCTGTATTTAGAGAAATACTCATTGATAATCTTTTCTAATTCCTCAAAAGTGATTTCCAGTTCGCTATCGTTTAGATAAATACCTGTGAAGTCTTTGCTCATACTCTTGAGCCGATTTGCATATTTTTCAGGCTGTTTGAGTTTGATATGGATGTGCTGTCCATAATAATTTACTTTTCCTATAGCAGCTATTTCGCTCCAAGGGATTTCACCTACCTTTTTACCCAGAGGAGTCACATTGCTTTTGAGATACTCAGGAGTGAGTATTACCCCTTCGTTCTTCTTGTTCGAGCTCCATAATTCTTGTATGTGCTTATAAAAAAGATACGCTCCTGCTATAAAAAGGACTACAAATAGCGCGAGATAGTATAAACTTATTCTATCAGCTGATAGAATAAAGACAATAATAGCAGCAATACCAAGCATTATAAGTATATATATGCCTGTGAGTTTGACCATTTTCTTTTTGCTAAACGGGATAATTGTGCGATTCATTTTTTTTGTATTTAGTTAATAATAAAATTTTTGATTTGTATATTTTTCAATGATTTGCAAGAAATAGGGGAGTACTTTTTTAGGTAGGGTAAATATTATTTTTTCAGGAGCTTTGAATTCTACAAAAATACCATTTCTACGATAGCTCCAATCTAGATCGGTTATTTGCGCAGGGTCAATTTCTTTAATAACAAAGAAAATAAAAATGTACAACTTATCGTTGCAAAGCACAAACGGCGGATTATATTTGCTTATAAAGAATAAACTATCTTTAACTTTGAGGAGGAATTCAAAATCGCCATCGCTCATTTGTTCTAAAAGCATATACTGGGCTTTTTCATTGCGCTTTATTACGTAGAAGGAAAGGTAATTCAGTAACAAAATAGGCACATAGACAGATAGTAGGATCATTTTTATATCATCATAGATTGATAATATATTGAGTGTTCCTGTTTCCTCATATTCTTCTTTGAGCAATATTGCTATAAAAACACATAGAGGGAGGTAGAAAATAACTAAGAGTATGATTTTTGTGTACTTGCTGTATTTGCATACTTGCTGCCTATAGGCTTCCCGCTTTTGTGAGAGGTGGCGAGTAGGGCTAAAGAGAGCTAAGCGCTCTTCAAAGGCATTTTTGCGCACTACTGTAAAGTACAAAAAGACAATGGTAGGAAGAAAAAAAAGCGCAAAACAAATAATATAAAATGAGTCCATAGTTATTTATTTTTTTGGTCTGTTAATAAATTGAGTTTTGTATATTGTTCTACAATTTGCAAAAAGATATCCAATGCACTTTTAGATATACTAAGGACGGTAACTTTAGCTTTAGAGTCTTTAATACGTACTATAAACCCATGTCTATTACTATACCATTTTACTGAGGTGATTTGAGTAGGGTCAATTTCTTTAATTGTATGAAAAAGAAAAATATATAAGTGATTGTTACACAACACAAATGGTGGGTCATATTTGTAAGGAAAAGATAAATTGTCTCTTAATTTGAGGAGCAGTTCAAAATCGGTATCGCTCATTTTCTCTAAAAGCATGCGTTTGGCTTTTTTACTGCGCTGCTGTATATAAAAAATGATATAATAGCACACGAAAAGGGGCAGGAAAATAGCTAACATTAACATCAAGTTCTCATCAGAAAATGGGGTATTAGCTTCGCTTATTTCTTGATAGTTTTCTTTGAACAATACATAGACTAAAATGAAGAAAGGCAGTAAAAACAGGGCGAACATTATATGATTATATTTACTAACCTTCTGCATATAGGCTTCACGTTTTTGAGGTAGCTGGCGGTAAGGGTAAAAATTAGTGAGGTGTTTTTCAAACTCATTTTTGCGCATTACTGCAAAGTAGAAAAGTGCAAAGAGAAAAAGAAATAAGGGTAAGAACCAGATCATGTAAATTATGTCCATAATTACTAAAAATTGAGATATTGTTTTTTTAAAATAGTTAAGAGAAAATAATTTCTTCGTTATCTATTTGTAATAAAATTTGAGTTCTGTGTATTGTTCAATGATTTGCAAGAAATAACAAAATCCTCCTTGAGGTAGGATAACGGATATTCTTTTAGGAGTTTTCAGTAGCACAAAAATACTATGTTTACCATAGCTCCAATTTACTTCGGTTACTTTGGAGGGGTCAATTTCGTTGATGGAAAAAAAAGAAAAAACATACAACTGATGATTGCACAACACAAAGGGAGGGTTATATTTGTTCGTGAACGACAAACTGTCTTTTACTTTGAGGAGCAGCTCAAAATCATTATCGCTCATTTGTTCTAAAAACATACGCAGGGCTTTCCCTTTGCGTTTTTTTAGGTAAATGATGAGGTAATGCGCCAAGAAAAGAACTAGTAAGATCATCATCATATTATTAGAGATTGTTATAACTAGTTTGCCTGTTTCCTCATATCTTTCTTTGATTATCAAGGTTATAAAAAAACACAGAGGGAAGTAGAATATTATTAAGAGAATAGCACTGAAATACCTACGGTACTTGTACACCTTTTGTATATAGTCTTGGCGGCTTTGTGAGAGCTGGCGCGTAGGGCTGAAGAGAGCCAATCGCTTTTCAAAAGCATTTTTGCGTACTATCGCTAAATAGAGAAAGAATAGTTCGAAAAGCAATAAGGGTAGAAAATATGTAAAGGGAAGTGAGTCCATAGTTTATTAATAATCTTGTTCTAGCTTTCTATTTGAGCATCAGGACTGTATCTCTTGATAATCTCCACCAAAATAGGATATACATTCTTATACAAGGAAATTGTTGTAGATGTTGCAGATTTGATATGTACAATCATATTTTGTCCTTTAGCATAACTAAAACTTACTTTTTTTATACTTGCAGGATCAATTTCTTTAATAAGAAAACTAAAAAAATACAATCTATCTTTACAAAGTATAAAAGGAGGAAAGTATTTAAAAGGATATGATTTTTTTTGTATATCTAGCAATAGCTCAAAGTCACTATCACTCATCTGTTCTAAGAGTAGTTGCTGTTTTTTTATATTTTTGGCAAAAAAACGATACATTAGATAAATGCACAAGCATTCTATTAGTATTGTGAAAATTGTAAAAAGAAAGATAATAAGACTATCGCTCACATCTTGAGATAATAGAGAGACAAACATAATCATCAATGGGAAACTCACAAATAAACCTATAATTATGCTTGCTTTTTTGGTATATCTTTCTGCCCCATTAATATATTCTTGTCGTTGGCTAGAAAGTAATCGAGGAGTATGGTAGGTTAAGCGTTTTTCGAAATCACCTTTTCGATTTATAAAGGTGTATAATACAAAAATAACTATAAGTATAGGTACTATAAGTAAAATCATTGAGGTATTCATAGTTGAATGTAAATTAAAAGTTTATTTTTATCCTTCAATAGTAGCATCTTTAAGCTCGCCGTTGAGATTTCCATATATGGTAATGGTGTGCCCCCAGAACATATCGTCATCATCAAAATAGATGCAGAAACGCTCATCATCAGAGAGATTGATATTTGTTATACTCATACGCTCAGCAAAGCGTTCAGGGGTAATATCGGGGGCATTGTCATCTTCTTCTTTTTGCCATTTGTTGGCTAAATCAGTAAGTTTTTCGGCAGCAAAGGTTTTGAGAGTTGCTGTCCACGCCTTAAAATTATCTTTTGTAATATCTCTGAAATGGTTTAAGATGGGTTCCAATTTGCTCAATTCAGTAGTTTCTATGGTGAGTTCTACCTCTTGATCAGCATAGAGAATATCGCCTTCGAACCAATCGAAATCTCTGTTGAGTTCTAAGCTAAAGTCTTCGTCTTGATAAGTAACTTCGGTGTTGTATTCGTCAATAATAGGTTGAAAACGTGAGTTTTTCACATCCTCCTCAAGTACTTCTACCAACATAAAGCAGTGTTGTTGAGGGTGTGATAGTTCAGGTTTTTTAGGACGTGCTTTGATGCGGAAAGCCTTTAATGGTTGAAAGTAATATTTCCAATTACGGTCGGTTTCTACCAGCCATTCCAAACGGATATTACCTTTGTAGAGTTCATCAGTAGCTACCTCTATATACGCCAAAGGGTGGTTGGAAGGTCGCCACATATCGCCATAGAGGGCAGCCCCATTGGTAGTATTTTGGATAAGTACGATGAGTTCTTTTTCTTCGGAGAGGAACTCATCAGAGAATTTTTGTGCAGTTTTTGGGTTCATTTTATTATAACAATTTATAATTTGCTATGTTAGTTAATTCTATTAGGCACTACTATGCGTTTTTTTCCTAGTGAAGAAAGGTTTTGTATTATTTTTTAAGCTGGTATTTGTATAAAAGAGTTGTTAGATACGAATACAAATTTCTATGCATATAAATAGAGGTTTTTTCGGTATGAGTGATAACAACCCTATCCCCACCATTGTATTTTCTTGGTATTAATTTTTCAATAAGCAAAGGGCGGATGCTGGTATTTCTAATTGTAGTGATAGGGATTTCAATAATATGTGAAAACTTAAAAAGATACAAATTTCCTTTGCACACTAGAAAAGGAGGAGCATAACTTTGAAATATATTGATCCTTCTTATCTCATTGAAGTGCTGAAAATCTTCTTCACTCATTTCTCCCAAAAGTATTTGTTGAGCACGGGTAGTTTTATTAGCCATAAAGTATAACCAATAGAAAAGTATACCCAAGTAAGGCAAAAATGAAATAACAGCATACAAAAGCAAAACAGAGAATATATGGTATCTCTCTACATTTTCTTGTTGAAAGGCATTAAAATCTATGCACAAGACCACAAATAGGAAGGGTACAGCTATAAAACCTCCTATTATTACTCCAAAGATGCAACGTACAAAACGCTTGCGCCTCTCCAAGTAAGTTTTTCTCTCTAAAGGAAGAGTTGACTTTGGCTGATAAGAATCCAAACGCTTTTCAAAAGTGTTTTTAGTACCTTCTAAATAGTGTTTTACTATATAAAAGGCAACTCCTCCCATAGAAAAGAATACAAACCAAAAAATGGTTGATTGTGACATGGCTAACTCACGATATTGATAATCCTATTAGGTACTACAATTACCTTTTTAGGGGCGTTACCTTGTAGCTGTTCTGCGGTTTGAGGGTCGGCGAGGATGGCTTGCTCTATCTCGGCAGGAGTCATAGTGGTTGCAAAAGCGCGTTTGAAGCGTACTTTACCATTGAACGATACAGGATACTCCTTGCTGTCCTCTTGCAAATACTTATCCTCGTGTACAGGGTAAGGTGCATAAGTTACGCTTTCGGTATTTCCAAGCCTTTTCCAGAGCTCTTCAGCGATATGTGGAGCGAAAGGTGCTACCAGTACCGCAAGAGGCGCTAAAACGTCTCTATGGTGGCATTTTAGCGATGATAACTCATTCACGCATATCATAAACTGACTCACCGAGGTATTGAAGGAGAAATTCTCGATATCTTCATTTACCTTTTTGATGGTTTTATGCAGTGCTTTGAGCATCTCAGGCGTAGGGGCCTGGTCGGTTACTTGCCAGCCGTTATCATTGAAATACAAACGCCATAGCTTGCGCAAGAAGTTATATACCCCCGATATACCTGCGGTGTTCCAAGGTTTGGCTTGTTCCAAAGGACCTAAGAACATTTCGTAGAGGCGCAAAGTATCAGCGCCATATTGCTCGCAAATATCATCGGGGTTTACTACGTTGTATTTAGATTTCGACATTTTTTCGACTTCACGACCTGTGATATACTTGCCATCTTCTTCTAAAATAAACTCAGCATTGGCAAACTCTTTACGCCACGCTTTAAATTTCTCAATGTCCAACTCATCAGAGGTATCTTTCAATAAAGACACATCTACGTGAATAGGTTGTACCGATTGTCCTTTTATTTGATTTTTAGATACAAAAGTGTTCGTACCTTCTAAGCGATACGCAAAGGCACTCATTCCCAATATCATACCCTGATTAATCAGTTTTTTGAAAGGCTCTTCGGTAGGGGCAAAACCGCGGTCTTTGAGAAATTTGTTCCAGAAGCGTGAGTATAACAAGTGCCCTGTGGCGTGTTCGCTACCCCCTACGTAAAGGTCTACGTTTTGCCAATAGTCTACTACGGCTTTGGTAGGGAAGACAGCGCGGTCACCTTTTTCCATCATATACTCCAACCAATACCACGAAGAGCCCGCCCAACCTGGCATAGTGTTCAGTTCTAACGGGAATACGGTTTGGTTATCAATCAACTCATTGCTCACTACTTTGTGGTTTGCGGTATCCCACGCCCAAGTGGTCGCATTGCCCAACGGTGGGTTGCCCTCTTCGGTAGGGAGGTATTTCTCTACTTCGGGTAGGAGAATAGGGAGGTGCTCCTCGCCTATCATCTGTGGCAAGCCGTTTTCATAGTATACTGGGAAAGGTTCGCCCCAATAACGCTGACGTGAGAAGACAGCATCGCGGAGACGGTAATTCACCTTGGCTTTGCCGGCTCCTTTGGCTTCTAAGGCTGCTAATACTTTAGCAACTGCTTCGCCAAAGTTAGTGCAACCATTGAGAATATCAGAGTTTTGGTAAGTCATTCCCTCTTTATCGGTAAAAGCTGCTTCTGAAATATCTTTATCGAAGATGTTAATCACTTCGGGCATTCCTTTAGCGCCCTTGAAGTGTTTGGCAAAGGCATAATCGCGGTCGTCACCAGCAGGCACTGCCATAACAGCCCCCGTACCATAGCTTGCCAATACATAATCGCCTATCCAAATAGGGAGCTGCTTGCCAGTAAGTGGGTGTACCGCATATGCCCCAGTGAAAGCTCCTGATACAGTTTTGGTATCTGCCATACGATCACGCTCTGAACGTTTGGCAGTAGCTGCGATATAAGCCTCTACCTCAGCGCGTTGTTCCTCAGTAGTGATTTGCAATACTAAGGGGTGCTCAGGAGCCAAAGTAAGGTAAATAGCACCAAAGAGAGTATCGGGACGGGTGGTGAAGACCTCTACTTTATTCTCGCCGGAGGCGAGCACAAAGTCGATAGAAGCTCCTACTGATTTCCCTATCCAGTTGCGTTGGCTTTCTTTGATGCTCTCACTCCAATCGATGGTGTCTAAGCCTTGCAAAAGGCGTTCGGCATAGGCGGTGATACGCATACTCCATTGGGTCATCTTTTTGCGGATCACAGGGTGACCCCCACGCTCGGATACGCCATTGACGATTTCATCGTTGGCGAGTACAGTTCCTAAGGCAGGACACCAGTTCACTTCGGTTTCTGCCAAGTAGGTAAGTCGGTATTTGAGGAGGATTTGTTGTTGCTGTTCTGATGAAAAAGCGCGCCACTCTTCCGCAGAGAAGGTGGGGGTATCGTCGTCTGAGGCAGCATTGACCTTGCTATTGCCTTGTTTTTCAAACAGAGCAATAAGCGTTTCGATAGGCTCTGCCTTGTCGGTTGCGTTGTTATACCACGAGTTGAAGAGTTGAATAAATATCCACTGGGTATGGCGATAGTATTCGGGATCAGAAGTTTTGACCTCGCGACTCCAATCGAATGAAAAGCCTATTTTATCGAGCTGCTCGCGGTAGCGGGCGATGTTCTGCGCGGTAGTAAGGGCAGGGTGCTGCCCTGTTTGGATAGCATACTGCTCGGCTGGCAGACCGAAGCTATCATACCCCTGAGGGTGCAACACATTGAACCCTTTGTGACGCTTGTAGCGTGCCACGATGTCACTGGCGATATATCCCAGCGGATGCCCCACGTGTAAGCCCGCCCCTGAAGGGTAAGGGAACATATCAAGCACATAGTACTTCGGTTTGTCACTGTCGTTTTGGGCTTTGAAAGTCTGGTGTTCAGCCCAATATTCTTGCCAAAAGGCTTCTATTTCTTTGTGATTATATACCATAGGTGTTAGGTTTCAGGTGTTAGGTATTAGGGTGCAAAGGTAGTAATAATTTGCTGATTTTTTAAGCTAATTCTAAAGATACAATCTCTGCTTTTTCTCCATTTTCAGTTTGACAGATGATAGAGATATAGTCAAAGCCATTTCTTTTCACTTCTTCCCAAGGGATATTTTCTCCATTGATAAGGGTTACTCTATCTTCTTCGTCTACTTCATAATCTTCTTTTTCTTCTTCGTAATCAATAGAATATCCAAAATCTATATGAATTTTGCAAGGAGCAATATCGTATTTTACCAAAGTTCGTTTTTCAACTTCTGCTGGGTCAAATTCCTCACAAAACATAGCATTATAGCCGTGTCGGTAGCCGTCAAAAAGCAATATTTCTTCGCCTGTTTCTGTATCTTTGGCTACTATTTTACAAGGAATTCCAGTTTTATTATCTACAATAAAAGGCAATTTTTCCCCTTTTACTTCAAATAAATCCCCATAATAATACACTTCAAAGAGTGAATTTCCATTTTTGGATTGGATATCTATTGAGAGATAATCGCCTGATTTTAGATTACAAACGTTTTCACTTAAGTAGGTAGGAACTTTTTGCATATACAAAATTATTTAAATGAAAGTATAATTCTTAATTTATCGATTTACAAATTATGGGGCAAAGGTAGTGTATAATTGATAGATATGCAAATTTGGAACGAGCTACAAGCTCTATTTTAGATAAGAGATAAGAGATAAGAGGTAAGAGATAAGAAAATAATAATACATTGATAATCAGAATTATAAGAAATTACCTTCCTTATCAATCGTTAGTTCTTTGCCATTTTTGATGAGCATATAATAAAAATCTTCCCATTCTTCGGTAGGTTCTGAATAAGGATCGGCGTGTTCATATTCAAATGGAAGTTTTGTATTTCCTTTTTTGTCAATCATTCCCCATTTGCCCTTGTATTTCACCATTGCATAACCACTTTCGTTAAAATGATCTGCGTCATCATATACAAATGGCAGTACAAGCTCTCCTTTAGGATTTAAAAAACCGTAATACCCTCTATTTTTGGCAAATGCCAAACCTTGGTAAAACACATCA
>ERZ773180.1671-NODE-1671-length-10630-cov-23.744019_pt1 | contig 10630 bp, 10 predicted proteins | sample MGYA00511080_ERZ773180 | MGnify/ENA primary metagenome ERZ773180 (study PRJEB29015, sample SAMEA2738175) | human oral metagenome | biome: human oral; feature: human-associated habitat; material: saliva | place: China | collected 2178 ...
ATAGGAAACCTTCATAGATAAAGACCAAACCTTGACCACCAGAGTCCACGACGCCAACTTCCTTGAGAACTGGCAACATATCTGGCGTTTTAGCAAGGGCAGCCTTTGCTCCTTCAAGAGCCGCTTTCATAACTTCGACAGCATCATTTGTCGCTTCAGCTTTCTTTTTAGCACCGATGGCCGCACCACGAGAAACAGTCAGAATTGTTCCCTCAACTGGCTTCATAACAGCCTTATAGGCCACTTCTACACCAGATTGGAAGGCAAGAGCCAAAGCTTGTCCATCAAGCTCATCTTTGCCTTTTACGCTTTGCGAAAAACCACGGAAGAGTTGAGACGTGATAACACCAGAGTTCCCACGCGCACCCATCAAGAGTCCCTTGGCAAAGATAGCGGCCACTTCACCAACTGTTGAAGCTGACTTATCAGCTACTTCTTTGGCACCATTTTCAATCGTCATGCCCATATTCGTTCCTGTGTCACCATCTGGAACTGGGAAAACATTTAAAGAATTGACATATTCAGCCTGTTTATTTAAACGAGTTGATGCCGCCTGCACCATTTCTTGAAATAAACTAGTAGTAATATTTGACACGATTATTCTCCTACAACTTTAATATTTTGGATATAGACATTCACTGTGTGGGCAGTGATCCCAAGTTGATTTTCCAAACTAAACTTAACGCGTTCTTGGATATTTTTGGAAACTTCACTGATTTTAATGCCGTAGCTCAAAACGGTATAAACATCAACTGCAATACCACCATCCTCAGACGTTTTTACTACCACACCCTTGGCATAGTTTTCTTTACCCAAAAGAGCTTGAAAGTTGTCTTTAATTGCATTTTTGCTGGCCATTCCAACCACACCAAAAATTTCGGTTGCTGCACCGCCGACGATGGTTGCAATTACATCATCAGTCAGTTCAATTTGACCATCTTTTGTATTGATTTTTACAGTCATCATTTGTACCTCAAAAGTATTTTATAGTTTATTTTACCATATTTTAGACAGGGTGTAAAAGAGGAAGGATAGAAATAAACTGTCTAGTCTGAAAATTCAACAACAAAAAAGGGAAGGAATAAATCTTTCCAATCCCTTTCATGTATTAAACGCGTTCAACTTTACCTGACTTAAGCGCGCGAGCTGAAGCCCAAACTTTTTTAGGTTTTCCGTCGATCAAAACAGTAACTTTTTGAAGATTTGGTTTAACAGCGCGTTTTGTTTGGTTCATCGCGTGAGAGCGGTTGTTTCCTGATACAGTCTTACGACCTGTAAAGTAACATACTTTAGCCATTAGTGTGTTTCCTCCTATTAGATCTAATATTACGGATGTGCTAGCACCACATACCGTACTATATTACCAAAAAAACTTTCTCTTGGCAAGACCTTTGAATAAGTTTTTCTTAGATAGGCTTATTCGAAGGATTTCTCACCTACATAGATGATTTCTAGGTTCCCCAGTGAGACCTCTCCGACGATGTAAAAGTCCTTGCTGGTTAAATTGCTTGGATTTTCCTGGTGTTGGATGGCTGACAAAGAATTTTCTACATTGACATGAACCCGCCAGTCGCTTGGAACATAGAGGCTCAGACTTCCAAGGGAAACATCCACTGCGAACTGGGCAGACGGACCTTCCATCCGGCAATTATCAAAATAGATCGAAGCTTCTCCAAAACTCACATCGGCACTTCCACCTGTAAAGTTCTGGTCATTCAAATACTTGGTCACTGTAGAAAAGGAAACATCGATATCATTGCCAGCAGCTTGGGCATGTGATCCTGCTGAATAGGAACTCCAAGTCGTTTTTGCTTTTTTAGAGGGCTTAAAGAGAATATTCAGACCAATCACCGCTAAAATAGAAGAAAAGATGACCACCGAATTGGATACTGGAAGAAAATGGTATTGACCATTCAGGGAGAAGAGGGCCAAAATCCCATATAGGAAGCCCCAGCCAAAGTGTCGCTTCAAAAAACTTGAGAGGGAAAGGACTGCTAGTAAAACAACCCAAGCCAGCGTCCAGATACTGATTTCCCATTTTACAAAATAACCTTGTAAGAGCACTAGGGCTGCTAGGAGGATTAAGAAAATCCCAATTAATTTATTTTTCATCTTGTTACCTCATTTCCTTTAACCGTTCTTTTAAGAGTTGATAATAGTGCCGGGACACGTGTACCTGTTTATGGGTTTGATAAAAGTTTACTGTACTAGTTCCCGAAAAAGATTTTTCAATAGAATAAATCTGCTTGGCATTGACAATGGTCGACTTGGAGATGCGACAGAAAGCAATCGGCAAGATTTCTTCCAACTCATAGAGTTTTTGACGAACCTCATAGGCCTCTTCTCTGGTATGCCCATAGATCTTTTCGCCATCTGTCTCAAAAAAGAGAATTTCTGACACATCTACGAAGTACTCGCTTCGATCCTTGTAAAAGGTCAGTGGCGTCATTTTTTGCTCCAAGATCAACTGTTGCAAGCGGGCGACTTCCTCCGTCAATCGAGGAGCCCGGATGATCATTTCTGGCTCATCCATCTGCGGATCTAATTCGATGCGAACTTTCATAGGACTCCTTTCTTAACCTTTGTTAGTAACATTATAACAGCTGTTCAAAATCTTACAAGTCCTTTTCGGTAAGTGGTTATTTTCAGCCCCTAAGTGGTTCTTTCAGACAGCTAAAAAGAGGCTAGGACAAAAGTCCTAGTCTCTCAATTGTCTTTGGATTGTCGAGCAAGACGCAGTGGTTGAGTGGGCTCTACTACGCTGATTTCATCAGCTTTTACAGCCCTACTCAACTGTGCGGAGGTGGGACGACGAAATCGAATTCTAACCAATGACCGATTTCTGTCCCACTCTCCTAAAGCGAATAAAATCGGAAGCATTATTTTTCTTTTGATGCGTCTGGAAAGAGAAAACCTAGACCAACACAGGCCAAGACACCCGCAGTCATCACGACCCCATTTGAAATTGGAAGAAGATCATAGATGGCATTGGCAATAATAAAGCCAATCACTGCACAAATCAAGCTGGACTTGTAGTCTTTCTTGAGTGCATTTTCAAGAGTAAAGAAAGCAAACAAGACAACTGGAACCAAGGGCCAAAGATTGGCATCTATTTTGGGATAACCAATGATACTAAAGGTGATGACGGCGATAGCTGCAAGGATAAATCCAAGACCAATTAATTTTTTCATAATACTACCTCTTTTTGTATTTATATCAGAAGACTAGCTTCTTTTGATAATCCTACTATAACAAACAGAGGCAAGGGTGACAAGGAAATTTGGATAAGTGGTCAAATAATCGGACTATCTGGTTACATGAACATGAATAGGCCAGATGAACTATCCATATTTAGGGGATGGTTTCCCTCCTTCATGAAACAATTAAAATCCGTGTTGATCGAGAAGATTAACGATGAGTTTGAAAATATCCGAATACTTTTAAAATCATTTGGTGCAAATAAAACTTTTCGTAAAACCTGGTTTGGAAAGTATAGGTTTCAGTTGGACTAAAAACAGCGTATTATCAAGGCTTTTCAGAACGATATCTACTGATTAATTTTATAAAATTTGAATAAATATTTTTTAAATAGGGGAATATTTTAATTCAATCCATTCCAAATCATAATTTGATTAGTAATTTTTTTTATTTGCTCTTCCAAATCTAGAACCTTCAAGTCTTCTATGTTCATTATTTTAGAATTTTCTATTGACTCCGATACTTTATTTCTACTATAATAAGTTCCTTGATTTTTCTTACAATTTAGATTTAAAAATTCTTCAATTTTATCGTATTGTCCAATTTGCCTATTAATGTGATATCTATTATAGAAAATCTTCTTAGACAAATAATTTTCAATTTCCTTTCCTTTTGTAATCCATACTATTGCTTTATTATTATTAAATTCCTTTTTAATCCTTTGCTTAGTTTTATTAATTCTTTTATTCGAAGAAGTTTTATCGCTATCAATAACAATAATTGAATGTAAATTTGCCCTAAACAATTGTATTAATTCGGAAGAGTTATCAATTTTCCCTGTTAAGTGAGAAAGTAATCTACCTCCGTAAAATAAAATTTGATAATGAACATTCTCTCTAAGTTTACCATTAGAATAAAGTTCTATCCATCTGTTTATGTAGACTCTATCCGAAGGTCCCTCTACCCAAATCACAGCATTAGATTGTAGTATATCACTAGCTCTAACTCCTAAACTCATCAATATATCCTCACTTTCAATATACGATAAGCTAGAATTTGTTATGATTTCATTTTCTTCTTTTTTTATATGAGTCAGAGCAACATGAGATTTACCACTAAACATGTTTATAGGAACAGTTGAATGAGTAGTTAGAAAAATATGTGTTTCATACTCTATAGACCATCTATACAAAAAATCAAATAAATTTCTTTGAATAGCTGGATGCAAATTGTTTTCTAACTCTTCAAAAATAAATATTGAATTCTTAACTGATTCTTTAAAGTCAGTAAATATATTTTCTCTTGTTTCTAAGAATAGTTTTATTAATACTAATAAAACTGTTCTTAGACCACTTCCAGAGCTAGATATTGGAATTTTCCCATTTTCGTTGACTAGTAAAATCTCCCACTCAGATTCACCTCTATCTGTTTTGGTAACTTCTTGGCACATTATTCTATCAAATTGAGTCTCAGGCCTCATAATTTGATTTAATGCATCCAATATATCCTTTTCAACAACCTCATTTGGCAGACTAGCTACATTCAAATATTGTCTCAATAAGTTCGTTGCTCCTACCCCGTCTTCATGTACTATCCTCTGACTAAGTTGAATCTCTGGAATTAAATTTCTATCAGCAACTAGTTTTACTAGTTTTAGTTGTCTAATTTTCCTGTTTAAAAATTTTCCTCCTAGATCGCCAAATTCTGGTATTCTCTTGTTATATTCTACTTTCTCGGCTACTTCATTGATAATATGATATAGAGAACATTGTTCTTGCCCAAAAGGTGGTATTGGTTGATAAGTATATGAAAGAGATTTACCAATGAAATTCTTCCCAAATTCATAGTGATTCCCTCCTATATAACCACCAGACACATTGTCCATAAAAACAGATCTAATATCATTCTCATCTGGACAAAAACTGAACTCTAACACGGTATTCTCAGTTACATATTGATCTTTTATTTCCTTATTAAGTAATAGCTCAATCGATTGTAACAGTGTTGACTTACCAACATTATTTTGCCCAATCAATATATTTAAGTTATCAATCGATTCAAAACCAACAAAGTGTTCTTTTATATGTTTAAAATTTTTTATTTGTAATGACTTTAACTGGTCCATTAGTTCCTTTCTTTAAAAAACTAAAAATAAAATTCAAATATCAAATGCAAAATAAACTAACCTACTACATTACATTATATTATATACTGATTAGAATTATTTTTAAATCTATTATAATGAATTTTATTCAGTCTACTTAATACTTATGATATCTTTGATTATGTTTTTATAAAAAACACTCAAGGGATTTTTCATCACTTGAGTGTAAAGCAAACTAACTAGAAACGTAATGACAAACAAGTTAAACTACCGTCAATTTTTTTAAATTCATCTGTATTAACTACTATTACTGGATATCCTAAACTTTTAATATGCTCTAAAGTTTTTGGGTAGCCCTCAGGAACTAGTACGGTACCATTTATATTCAAACTATTAATGGCGTATAGTTCTTCTGTTGGAACCACAAATCTGTTAAATTCATGAAACTCAGGAACTTCATTCATTTTCGCACTAACAAGCATATTATTATTTTCAAGATAAATCACAAAATCTTTCAAATGCAAACCTTCAGTAACTGGAATCGTTGAAGAAGTATATCCAAATTTGGAAACTATCTCATTAAACTGTCGGGCTCCTTCCTTATTTGTACGATCAGAAAGTCCAACGTAAAAATGCTTATCTACAAGCATAACATCTCCACCTTCCATAGTTCCAGGGGCTGCAATGTGGAAGATTTGCTCATCAGCATAGAATTTCTTTATAGCTGGCACTATTTCATATTTTTCGCCATTACGCGATTCTCTTGGAGAATTAGTAATAATAGCACATTCTTTCATTACTACTGCGGGGTCTTCAACAAAACATGAGTCCGGGTATTCTTCCAATGCATCAAGAACCAATGCTTTTACACCTAAGCTTTCTATTGTTTCAACATATTCTTGATGTTGATCAACAGCTTTTTCATATACTGGCTTATCATCGCTAAACATGCCTGTACTGATACCTTCAAGCATTGCTTTACATGGTTTTCTAGCAATTATGTTTTCAAATTTTAGCATATGTTTCCCTCCAGAGAGTTACAACTAATTAAATATATTCTTTTTCAACATACTCGGACTGACTTAACATCAATAAGTTCTCGTACATCACATGGAAACTAACAATATCTCCTATTTTATAACAGTGTTCACTTTCAGTAATATCTAATATTGTATGATCACTACTTCCACCAATTACCTCAATATTTGGATCTAATGGGCGAAGATGTAAACAGTCACCTAAATCTTGTCTTCCAACCGCAAGTAAAGCTCTGCGTCGAATACCCTTATCTTCATATTCTTTTTTATTTCCAAATGCATCAACAGCAATTGTTCCTATTGGATGACTAGGTTTATCCTTCAATTCGATAATCTCAGCCTGTAGTGTGAATGCTTCATCGTCATCAGAGAAAACCTTATAATCAAAACAATCATCTAGATCACTTATATATAATGCATCTCCAATTCTTAATTGGGTAATCCCTTTTGGCATAGTCTCTTTAGCAACCAAAGGAAGACTAGTTGAAGCACCTCCAGAAACGACCTCAATCCTTCGCCCGATTGCTTCGCTTACTTTATCAGCCTTTGAAATGAGTTCCATCATTTTTTCTGGAGTAGGCATTATAGAACCGTAACAACCTAAATTTGTTCCAATCCCCAATAAGTGCAAATTTTTTAATTCTTTTTCAATTGTGCATACCGTATTCAATAGCTCTTCTTCATCAAATATTCCTTCACGTAAATCGCCACATTCTGTCATGATTATGACACCATGAACTTTATTCTGCTCAGAAGCCACTCGATTTAGTTCTTTTAAAACTTCCAAAGAAGAATTCAAACTAATATCTGCACAGGAGACCAATTCATCGACTTCACTAAGCATTGGGATACGCAAATCATATGTAAGAATATTCGGATTGATTTCTTTAATTTTCTTTAATTGAGAAAGTCGAGATGAAGCTAATGTTTTAAAACCAGCTTCGATCAGTATCTCAATAACTTTATCGAGACCATTGACCGCCTTGACTACTCCTACAGCTTCAATCCCTAAATTATTACACATTTTTAATGCATTCATTGCATTATTTTTTAATTTTTTCTTATCAATAATAAATTTCGGATAGCTCACTTTATTCACCTTCTATCTATTATCTTATTTTCAGCTTTTACATAGTAGATAAATCAATTGTTCCATTGAAAATCAATACTAGACTAATGATTGCCAATGCTACAATAAATAGAGCGATTAATTTTTCTATATTAGTGAGGAAATTCTTATTGTGTTCCTTACGAGCAAAATAATAAACAATTATACAAGGTGCAAAAAGAAGCGCTGTTATTATGATATACTTCCAACCAGTTGAATACATTAAATACGCCATTGCAATAGTCGAAACACAACCAAGTAGAGCATTTAATTTAAAACCTTTATCAAATTTGATTGATTTTTTGATCATTGTTAAACTAACTGTAAAGTAAGGAACCAACATTGTACTTGAAGCAAATAAAGCCATAACATTATAAATTGACTCATTAACAATGATAGTAATGAAAAATGCTTGTTGAATAATTGTTGAAACAAGTAATGAATTTGTTGGTTGACCAACGGCATTTTCTACACCAAAGAATTTAGGTACAATTTCATGCTTCGCTGCAACGTCTAGAATTTCTCCAGCGAATAAACAACAACCAAACCAACATCCCAGGGCTGATAATGCAATACCTAAGTTCATTAGTATTGCACCCCATTTACCTACAACTGCCTCTAATATTCCACCTAATGCTGGAACTTCCATACCGGCAACTTCTACTTGAGAAAGAACACCAAATGTTAAAAATGTTAGCAAGAGATAGGTTACCGCAATCACAATATATGAAATGACAATTGCTTTTGATGCATCAGATTTTGATTTTGCACGTGCAGAATATATCAATGCACCTTCAATTCCAACGTACACCCAAATTGTGGAAGCCATTGCTGTTCCAATTTGACCATTTATAGTTGATGGTAAATCATTTGAAGCAAATGCATTTTCCCATAATCCTGTATTAAATATATTTACTTTAAATGCTAATAATAAGGCTACAATGAAAACTACAATTGGAATCATTTTAGCAAACCAAATAACAGTATTTACTAATGAAGCATTTCTAGCTCCTGACGCACAAATAGAGTAAAAAATCCATAAAATAGCTGACAGCAAAATTAAAGATGGAATATTATTTCCTCCACGGAACATTGGTATAAAATACCCTATAGAACTAACTGAAAGTACTCCTAATGAGATATTACCTACAACAATAGATAACCAATATCCTACACAAGATAAAAATCCTATGAATTTCCCAAATCCCTGTTCTGGGAAACTAAAAATCCCTGCGTCTAGATCTGGATAGTGGTCTTGAAGATATTTCAAACAATAAACGAATACAGCAAAAGCTATACTCGCAAAAACCAACGCAATTAAAGCAGGACCTGGAGCTACAGATTTTGCTAAATCACGAGGTAAATTAAAAACACCAGCTCCTATTACTGTTGTAACTGTAAGAGCAACTAATCCTAGTAAACTAACATTTTGTTGGGCAGTATTTTTCTCAGTCATATAACTATCCTCCCCATATACATTTCAGTATATATCCTTATTAATATGGTGGGAAAAATTAATCTTAATCCCACCATATATAGTTTTTATCTAATTAGAAACGCAATGAAAGACAGCTCAAACCACCATCAATCTTACGATATTCAGAAGTATCAACAACAAGAACATCATAACCAAGATTTTCAACTGCAGATTGAACTTTCGGATAACCAGCTGGAACAATTACAGTTCCATTAACCCAGATACAATTTGCAGCATAAGCTTCATCAGGGTCAACAACTATCTTATTAAATGATTCAAATAATGGATTATCAATGAATTCACCTGCAACCAACAAATTATTATCTTCTAAGTAGTTAACACCCGTTTTAAGATGCAACACTTCTTCTAATGGTACTTGAATAACAGTTTTTCCATATTTTTCAAGAATTTCCTTCATTTGAGCAAATCCTTCATCGTTTGTACGAGCTGATTTACCTACATAGAAGGTATCTCCCACCATCATAATATCTCCAGGCTCTACCATACCTGGTGCTTTAATTTCATGTACATTTGAATAAAAACTTGATAATAATTTGCGGAAGTCTTCTAGTTGAGTTTCATTTCTACGAGTATCTGCACCTGGTCTAGAAATGATAGCACATTTATCTGTACAAAGTGCAGTATCTTCCATAAAGCATGAATCAGGGAAGTCATCATTTGGTGGCAATACATTAATCTTAACGCCACACTTAGTTAAAGCTTCAACATAATGTTCATGTTGAACCAAGGCATTTTCATAAACAGGCTTTCCAAGTTCTGGATTAGATGTAATTCCTTCACTAATTCCTCTTCCAGGAATACGAACAATAACATTCTTAAAGCGTTTCATAAACTTTACCTCTCTATTCTATAAAAAACTTTAGAAGGTTTTAGTTATCAAAAAGATACGCCCCGTTATGTATGCGCTTACATTTTGTTGCGGAGGAAATACTAATGGGACATATACTTGCTATGCCTCTCTTTAGTTTTAATTCCAAAAGTTACCTTAAATAAATAGGTTTAGTATTATATCAAGTGTGATAGCTACTCGTGAGACTTAATTAGTTAGCACACCGATATTCCTCATTTATTTAATAACTTCAGATTTTAATTAGTTCAGATCATACAATATTTAAAATACGATATCGCATAGATCTACGTTTTCTCCTTTACATGGATGTGTTAACAATATAGTTTCCGAATTATTCCTTTCTAGTTAACATTCCATATCTCATTTCCATTTTACCACTTAATAATTGCATGTCAATATTTGTATTATGAAACTAGTTTCAGAAATTTATTGTCTCAAAGTATTTCCACTTACCTATGGTTATTTCAATATTTAAGAGGAGATTTAAAAATACTTCATTACTATAAATTGTTTAAATGAGTTCAATATTTTCGTTAACTGATTGTTAACTATTTTTATTAATAATCACGTCATTTTTTTGGAATTATTTATTTTTGTTTGTTTTTCGTACATATTTACATTGATTTAATTCTAATACATTTTAAATAAAAAATACGCAATTTTGATAGAATTTGCGTATCTTATAATTATATATTTGAGAGTTATTGTAAATTAACTTTCCGAAAAATAAGTACTTTTCTGAAAAGATAGTTTTGAGCATTTCTAAAATAACTTTAGAATTTTGATAAAACCATTCCCATATTAGCTAAGACTACGATCATACATTACAAGAGAA
>ERZ773180.1672-NODE-1672-length-10625-cov-4.639924_pt1 | contig 10625 bp, 10 predicted proteins | sample MGYA00511080_ERZ773180 | MGnify/ENA primary metagenome ERZ773180 (study PRJEB29015, sample SAMEA2738175) | human oral metagenome | biome: human oral; feature: human-associated habitat; material: saliva | place: China | collected 2178 ...
AGAGCTTGTCCGTCACAAAGTGAGTATAATTCTAATACTAAACGTTGCGAAAAAAATGTTAAAAAAGCGATGTGTGATTCATGACGAAATTATGACAAAGAACATAATGTTTGTTATACATCTATAAAATAATAACTCTATTATTGTAGCTGTCATTTACTACGAAACGGACTATCTTTTCAAATAAAATAAAAACTCTGATTAAATTCAGAGTTTTTTCTTATCATGTAGAGCAGAAGATGGGGAAATGTCTATTATCCACTCTGAAAGTATGTAGTAGAGAGTGTTTGGTAGAGGAGTTTATTGTACGAGGGGACATTGTAGGAATATTTCCTCTTGACTTTTTAGATATAATTTATATTGTTGGTCTCATAACCAAACTAAAAATAAATATTGAGAGCTATGAATATCATGAAAATTTTGGAGGGGGTATTCTTCTTCATCGTTAGCCCTTTCTTGATCTTAGGAAGCGTGGTAATAGTCTACTTTGCTATCGTAATTAGGTTGTTGATAGAAATTTTCTTAGGGATTGCCTATCTTGTGAAACTGCTTGCCAAATATCTTCATTTGACACAGTAATGCGTCGCTGCTTTAGTTTGTTAAAGTAGCTTATCCAAAAGTCATAGGGCGAACTTGCTGCTATGACTTTTCTTACATAAAAAAAAGAGAAGTCTGACTTTACTTCTCTTTCTTATCTTTGAGATCGGACTACTCTTTGTTCTCCATTGACTTCTTTGATTTCTTGGAGCTTTACGAGGATTTTATCTCCGATATTATAGTACTTTTTCCAGTCAATTCCATCAGGAGCTTGGATAAGCTTTTTATGCAAGAGTCATTCTACTCCTTTTACCGTTACAAAGATTCCATAGTTGTAAATTAGTTTTACATACCCTTCGTATTCTTCTCCAATTTTGAGCTGAGAGAGGTCAAAGGTCCTACGAGGTCAGGCTTTTGGAGCTTTTTTTATTTCTTGAGGAGTGGATGGTGAATTAGGAGAGTCTGGCTCTGATTTCGTATTCTTTTCCTCAAGGAGTTCTATATTTGGGATGATCTTCATAAAATCAGTCGTCTCAGGATCAAGTCCTGCTTTGAGATAGAGTTCTTTGATTTGTTTTTCTACTTCTTCTGCAGATCCGACCCAGATAGTTAGAGGTTTTTTATTACTTCCTATCTCTGTCATGTGCTGCCAGATATCTACAAAGAATTCTAGCTGAGTATTGGGATTAAGCTTTACAATTCTGCCTTTAGGAACTTGTAGCTTTGCAACATATTCAATAGCCTTAGGCTTTTCGTATCGCACGAGCTTGTGATTTCCTTGTTCAACATCTACGATCATTGCATCAGCAGGCTGCTCATCGATAAAGACTTCAGACATCAAGCCGATATTTTGTTCGACAGTGAGGTCGTTGAGATCTTGGACTTGTTTTGGAGTGAGTCCAAGTCATTCGAGTCTGGCTTTTTCTGCTATTTTTTCTTTGGCAGAGAATGATTTTTTATTCCATGCATTCATGAGTTTTTCAAGTTTTCCTCTTTCCATAGCATATCTTTGACGAGACTGTTTACGTACCTTTTCGATAAAGTCAGGATCTCCATCAGTTTGAAATGGAGGCAATGTCTTCATAGAAAAAGGATCGGAACTGACTCCCTCTACCATGAGTCTGGTATATGCGGTAAATTTTGGGAGCGAAATCATATCATTTACGGAAACGATCTCCTTAAATTGTGAAGTCATCACAGAGGCATCGTCATACCCAAGGGTAAAAGAAAATATCGTACCCACATTTCCAAAGATCGCATCTTTGATCGTCTCATCCAGTTGTGAAGTATACTGATTGGCTACAATGAGCGAGAGCTTATACTTTCTGGCTTCTGAGAGAATTGTTGCAAATGATTTTGTTGCAAAGTTTTGAAACTCATCGATATAGAGGTAGAACGGTTTTCTCAAGTGTTTTGCCATGTCAGCTCTTCCCATCGCATCAATCTGAATCTTGGTTACCATGAGAGAACCGATCATATTTGCATTGTCTTCTCCAATCTTTCCCTTTGAGAGGTTTACGAGAACGATTTTTCACTCATCCATTGCTTTTCTGATAGAAAGTTTACTTCTCGGTTGACCAAAGATATTTCTTACCAAACGAGAGGAAAGAAACTGACCTACTTTGTTGGTAATCGGTCAGACAGCTTCTTCTCTTTGCTTGTCTTGCCATTTATTAAATTCATTATGCCAAAACTTGAGCAAAAGAGGATCTTTCACATTGCTAATAACTTCATCGCGAAATTCTTTGTCTGTCAGTACTCTCAAAATATGCATGAGCGTTGCATTTGGATAATCGATGATAGAAAGCACTACATTTCTCAGGATATACTCAAGTCTTGGTCCCCATGAGTTTTCAAAGAGTTTCTGGAAGGTTGCAACCACTCCAGAGGCAAGCTTGTTTTTTTCTGTTTCGTTGTCCGCTTGCAAAAGGTTGAATCCAATCGGATATTCCGCATCTCAGACATCAAAGAGGATTACATCATTGATACGGTTTGCTGGGATATACTCAAGCAAATCATCTACGAGTTCTCCATGAGGATCCAAGAGGCAGAGTCCATTTCCGGCTCTCATATCAGAGATGATCATATTGTTGATAAAGGTTGATTTTCCAGTACCGGTTTTCCCTACAATATAGATGTGTCTAAATTTATCTTCTTCACGAATTCAAAATCTGATTTTTTGCCCTCTATAGTCGGTATCTCCGATCAGAGTAAGCTCTCTTTCTGGAGTGTTCTCAGGAGTCGGAATAAGGGTTGGGTAAGGGAGTTTTCTATATACGGTATATTCCAGTCCTTTGACAAAATTATTCTTTGTAGGAAGGTGGAAAAGGTTGATTACTTGAGAAAAATTCACTGGCGTCCAGACGGCTTTCTCTTTCTTTTCCCAGCTTCCCTTTGCCAAGAAAGGAGCAAAAACTGATCCCAAGGTTGTTCCTACGCTTTCTTTTACATAAGGATCATTTCCCTGAATCTGCCATCGCATATTCATAAACAAATTGACTTCCGCCTTCTTTTCTTCAGGCTTTTCTTCCTCTTTTTTGCCACTATTTCGCATGTAAGAGATTACTTTCTTGGCTCCATTGAGAAATTTGGTCAGATCATCCTCCTCGATCTTGAAGGTATATTCAAAACAGATCTTCAAAACTGAATCCTTGTCTACGTTTTGAAATACAGCAAAGATTTCATTCATCGGATCTAGGTAGGAGCCATCTCTGGTAAATTCTTCTTTGGTCTTGAGGAGTCCTCCCTCAGAAATTCCGAGGAATTTTCTTCCCTCTCCTAGTGGGATTTTCCCTACTTCAATAAGGTCAGAAGTTGTAAAAGTGGTATAAAAAGTGTTTTTAAAATAAGACTGAAAATCTCTTGGTAGTTTGACAAAAAGCTTGATCTCAGCCATATTTCCCATGATCATAAAGCTGATTTTTTTAGTTTTGAGAGAAATAAGGTTTTTGATAACCTTTTCCCAGTATCCCACCCCAAGCTCATTGTCCTTAAAAGGTTTGATCTGATAATATACATATTGAGAGAGCGGTTGGCTCATAGCGCGTATTATCATAAATAAACTTCCCTTCTATTATATCCAAAAAATCCAAAAAAACAAGAAAAGTCTGATTTTTTTCATCTTGTCAAGGTTGAGGATTTTGTTTTACCCTTTTATCGGTGCAAGCGGAGAGTGTTTTTCTTGATTCCCTTGATCATTTCCCTCTTGTCACAAACTCTTTCAAAAATCTCTAAACTTCCTCCAAAATCAGGCTTACAGTTTTTTTCTTGCAAATGCAGAATGAAATCATATAGTAGGAGTGAATTTTTTACAATCTAAAATAAAACCCATGAAGCTCGATGGAAAAAGTATACAAATTGCAATGATGCATTTGGTCGAAGAATATAAGCTCGATCCTTATCAAGTGTTGGAGGTAATCAGAAATGGAATCAAGTCTGGATTCAAGAGAGATTATCCCGAGTTTAGAAAAGCAGAAATCCTCGTAAACATCGAAAATGATGGAACGGTAAGTATCTATAAGGCACTACTTGTGGTAGAGGAGATTGAAAATGAGGATACCCAAATCAAACTTGCAGATGCGCAAAAAGAAAGAGCTGATATTGAAGTTGGAGAGCAAATGCTTATCAACATTACCCCAGACAAACTTGAGCTTTCAAGAGTTGCTGCTCAGGTTGCTGCTCAAACCATTAAACAAGGAATCAAAAATATCGAAAGAGAAAAATTCTACGATAAATTTCAAGATAAGGAAGGAGCTTTGCTCAAGGCAAAAGTGCTTAGAATTCATGAAGATAGTATTATCCTTGATATTGAGGGGACAAATGTGGTTCTTCCATCAGAAAGCCAAGTTCCAAACAAGCTTTATGAACAGGGGGAAGAGATCTTCGTATTTCTCAAAAAAATCGGAAAAGATGCAGGAGGTGTGCTCTTGGATATTACACAATCCTCACCTGAGTATGTAGAAGCGCTTTTGAGAACCTATATTGCAGAACTTGAAGAAGGATCTGTTGTTATTGATAAGATTGCTAGAATCCCAGGTAAAAAGACTAAAATTCTGATCTCTTCAACGGTTGAAGGTTTGGATCCTATTGGAGTAATGGTTGGAGAAAGAGGAGATAGAATTGCTACTCTTACTTCACTCCTTGATGGAGAAAAGGTTGACTTTGTACAAAATACTCAAGAACCAACAGAACTTCTTATTAGGCTTTTTGCTCCTGCAAAGGTTGAGTCAGTTTCATTCCCAGCAGAAGGGGAGGCTGTAGTTCGTATACAAGAAGACCAAAAACCCCTTGCTATCTGAAAGGGTGCTGTAAATATCAAGCTCGTATCTCAACTCTCAGGATATAGAGTAAAGGTTATCTAATCAATAAAAAGAAAGTCCGCACACTAGAGGCGGACCTTTTCTTGTATTCAGTTTTTACTTTTTGGATGTAATTTTATGATTAATGTGCATTCTATTGAAACTTTCGCCACTCAAGATGGGCCTGGGGTGAGGCTTGTAGTCTTTTTGCAGTGATGTATGTTTAAGTGTCTCTATTGTCACAATCCCGATACGATTCCATTTGAAAATCCTAGCGCAAAACTAATGTCTGCTGACGATATTTTGGCTCTTGCCAACAAGCAAAGAGGATATTTTGGTAAAAATGGAGGAATTACTTTTTCAGGTTGAGAGCCGCTTATCCAGGCTAAAGAGCTCCTTCCTATAGTAAAAAAGCTGAAATCTGAATGATATCATATTTGTATTGATACCAACTGTTTTATCCAAACTCCAGAAGCCAGAGAGGTGCTTGCCTTAGCAGATCTTATTCTCCCTGATATCAAGCATATGCATTCACTCAAGCATCTCAAGCTCGTTGGTCAAAAAAACGATAATACTTTTTCTACACTTGCTTATCTTGAGCAAATCCAAAAACCATATCGACTTAGATATGTGCTTGTGCCTTGATATTCTGATGATCCAGAAGATATTGCAGAACTCGGAAAATATGTTTCAACACTAAAATCAATGCTGAGAATCGAGCTCTTGCCTTATCATAATCTAGGGAAAGAAAAACGAGAAAAAATGGGACGAAAGTATCCTCTTGAGGGTCTTGCCGCGGCAACTCGTGAGGATCTGGATAAGGCAAAAGCTATTCTTGATCGCTATACGGACAAAGTCTTTCTGAGAGGATAGAGAGGATAAAGGTTTGCTACGGATCTTATAATCAAAAAATACTAAAAATATCCTAGAGAAGCTTTGTTATTGGGATATTTTTTTATAAAAAGCAAAAAATACAAAAAAATGTCGCTTTGCGTTTCGACTTGCAAAATATCGCTTCGAGTTATTTGATTTTATAAATAGAAACAAAAAATAGTATATAACTTTTGATAGTTATCAACTTATTTTACTCTTTTAGAGAGTGTAATTTGCTTGAAAATCAACCACAACGATCTCAGAAAAAAATCTGATTTTTTGTTTTTTGAGAAAACAATCAAGAAGATTATTGTCTAGCAAGGAGTAAAAGCTTCTTGACAAAAGAAAAATCTAGAGATTGAATCAGCTTGAGATGCTCTTTGATTTCATAGACCTTCCCTAGCAAAAGTGCAATCTCCCCTTTTCGAGCGTTAAATTTTCCAGCTTGGATACGGTGCATAGCATAATTTTGGAATGAGGGAAAAAATTCTTCAAGTTTCTTGAGAGAAAAGCGTGGAAATTTCCCATCATAACTACAAATAAAGCAGCTATCCGTAAAAGAATAATCAAAAAAATCTGAATAATAGGATTGTTTCTCCTTGCTGATGATAGCATATTGATAGGTGTTGAGAAGATCTCGCAAAAAATCAAGAATCAAAACATCCTCTGGATTTTTATATTCAACACAATATCCAGAGATTAGCTCTCCTTGAATATCAAAAGAAAAAGCAGTTGGTTGAGTAAAGTTCTGAAGTGATAGTTTTTGGGTTTTCAAATTCGTTCAAAGTCAAAAATTTAGATCTATATTATCTTCTTGATCGATAAAGATCATGGCATCTATTTGATAATATATTTGCTGATAATCTAGGAGTTGTTGATAATTCACTTCCAAATTGTTATTTGTTTGAATAGCAGGATTAACCAGTTTTTGAAGAAGTTTTTGATATATCTTCTGTCAGAAAGAAGTTTTTTTTAGCTCTTGTTTGATGATGGTTTTTTCTAATTGATAAGTCTCCAAAGCAATAGGGGTTGTTATTTTATCAATTACTTCATGAATACTCAAGAGATCTCGTTCCAATTCTGTATAACCACTTTTAGTTGTAATCTCAAATTCAAGGTTATATTTGAGAAAAGCATCAATATTACGATCATCTCAGACGCAATGTTCTAGTAAATGTGGAATGTACTTATTATAATCAACAAAAGGTGTTTGTATTAGCAATCTCATTTAATGACCACAAAAAATAAAGAAAAGAGAGGAAAAAAACTTCCTCTCTAAGGCATGAAAGAAAAGCGATTAGTCTTTTTTCTTTTTAGGACGTCCAGATTCTCCATCCCAATCGGACTTCTTCCTCTTCTTATCAGAGTTTTGTCGATCCGCCTTTTGATGTTTGTCTCGATGACCTTTCCAGCTGCCAGTGCTGCTCTTTTTTTTATCATGAGTCATAATGACAATTTTTTATTTTTCTCCTCAATGTCAAGGATTGATCTCAATCATACAAATTCACCGACAAAAATCAAGTGATTAAGATTTAGTATAATTCAAAATGCATCACTAATTTGTAAAATTAAAAAATATCACTTCGCGTTTTGCCTTGCAAAATATCGCATCTTGTTATTTAAGTTTATAAATAAAATAAAAAAATCTGATTTCCTCTTGCATTTATTTTTAATTTCTGTATAGTATCAGGTATCTTTGCCAGAGACAGTAGGTGAGGTCATTAGATTTCATAAATCCTACCGAGGTTATTCTTAATTGTATTCAGACTTTTAGAGCTTTTGCACTATTTGTCGAAATCTAAGAAGACTCAGGCATTGAGTTCTTTTTTATTTCAAGGTTTACTGCACGATGACAATCTCAAAACAACAAAAAATTGAGCTTGTAAAACAGTATGCGCAAGACCTTCAGTCTGCTAAAAATGTAGTAGTGCTTCAGCAATCTGGATTGCCTGTGACACTTTCTACATCTATCAGAAAAGAAGTTATTGCTGCTGATGGTAAGTACAATGTTATCAGAAAAAAGCTGTTTATGCTTGCTCTTAAAGAGGCAGGTTTTGATACTGTGGAGGAAAACGATCTTGATGGATCTGTAGTAGTACTTTATGCAAATGAAGACGAATACGCTCCTATGAAGGTTGTAAACAAGTATGCTAAGCAAGTTGCAGCAGATAGAGAGCTTAAGGCTTCTATCAAGTTCCTTGGAGGTTGGTATGACAAGAAATGGCACAACGCTGAGTATGTGACAGAGCTTGCAAATATCCCATCAAGAGAAGAGTTGCTTTCAAAGTTGGCGTACCTTTTCAATTACCCAGTACAATCATTTGCTGCTGTGATTGATCAAATCGCAAAAAAAGCTGAATAGGCTTTCTCCTATTCAAAACTTATCCAACTAAAAACACTTTTTATTTGTTATGTTTTGTAAACAATGGATTTGACTAAAAATCAACAACAGATCTTGGATCTTGTAAAAGAAATGAATGCTGTTGAACTTAACGGGCTTGTAAAAGCTTTGGAAGAAGAATTTGGAGTAACTGCTGCTGCTATGGTAGTTGCTGGAGGTGCTGCTGCTGGAGCTGCTGCTGCAGACGCTGGTGCATCTGATGCTATGAATGTTGAACTTGCTGATGCAGGACAACAAAAGATCGCTGTTATTAAAGTAGTTAAGGAAGTTCTTGGACTTGACCTTAAAGCTGCTAAGGAATTGGTTGAAAAAGCACCAGTTATCATTAAAGAAAATGTTAAGGCAGAAGAAGCTGAAGCTTTGAAGACTAAGCTTACTGAAGCTGGAGCAACTATTAACTTTAAATAGTTTTTAGAAAAAAAATAACAGAAATCAGATTTTTGATTTCAATTTTTCTTGGGATGAGAGGTTTGAGACGGAGTGATTACGCTTTGATCGTCAAACTTAGCATTTGCAAGATCTATTTTATATTTCATATTACCTATACGAATGACAGTATCTGTTAATCAAATTCTTGAGGCACAAGCTCATATAGGTACACTCAAAAACGAAGCTCATCCAAAGACTAGCAAGTACTGGTCTGAGGTAACAAACGGAGTAGTAGTTATCAATCCTGAAATCCTTGCTCAGCAGCTCGAAACTGCAAGAGCTACTATCCAAAAAGCAAAGGCTGAAGGAAAAGAAATTCTCGTAGTATGTGAAAAGAAGATGTACGCTACTGAACTCGAAGCACTCGCTAAGAAGTCAGGAGTATCTTTCCTCAACTACAAAGTATCTGGAGGTTTTCTTACAAACTTCGCTACTTACAAAAAGAGAATTGACTCTATCAACGAAATGGCTGAGTTTATGCAGAGTGACGCTTATGCTGCACTTACCAAAAAAGAGCAACTTGTCTACAAGAGAAATTTTGATAGAGCAAACAAAGTGTATAAGGGAGTAACTAACCTTAAAAAGAGGCCTGATCTCGTAGTGATCGTTGATGGAGCTATGCTTTCAACTTTGATCGATGAGGTAGAGAACTTGAAGGGTAAACTCGATTCTATTATTATCGCTGGTACTAACTTCTCAAGATATTGGGCAGAAGAACAGATGGTAGTAACTAATATCAATAGTTATACTTCTCTTGATTTTGTACTCAATTACTTGCTCTCTTAATTATTTCTTATCTTTTCCCTACTATGCAAGAAAATATCTATTTGCCTAGTTCATCTGAGAGAAAAAGAGCTATCACAGCCTATCTACTGGTAGGTGTGCTCTTTTTTTCGGGGAAGAGTGACTTGTCTGTGTATGAGTATTATCACTTCAAGCAGGCAATCGGGCGATATACAGCAACAATGTTTTTTTTGTTGGTTTTGCTGTTTGTTTCCATTATTCCTTTTGTTCGTATTTTAGCCTTTATTCCTACGATTTTGGTGTTTATCAATCTCGTTTGGATCTGAATTTTGGTCTATTTTGCATGGAAAGGAGTATATGCGAGCAATGTCGTACAAGCACCTTGGCGAAAAAGAATCTATGCTGATATTGGAGGACGAATGCTTAATCTCTTTGATATCAAGAAAAATGTTTACGGAGAAATTTCAAATGATATTTCATCGCAATTTCCGCCTTTGTGAATATAAAAAATAAGAGAAGTCTGATTTTAGAGTCAGATTTTTTAATTTTATTTATAAACTTAAATAACGTGAAGCGATATTTTTAATTTTTATAATCCTAACCGATCATGAAAAAGTATTGCTATTTGCTTTTCTCTCTTGTTCTCCTCTGATTTGCTCTGTTAACTGGATATGATCGATATGAGCAAAAGTCCTATCAAGATGCTCTCTATCAGCCAGAGGTCAAGGATATTTATTTGCCGTGTTTTGCTCATGCAGAGCTGTGTCGTCGTGATGATGTCTCAGCACTCATAAACTATAGTAAGTATTCGCATCATCTTACCAACACCTCACCAGCCTACTATCACAAAGATCTTGCTCAAGATAAAAGTAGTCAACATTTTTCTGGATCTACCAAGATTATGAATTTCTCAAAGGGAACTTATACTTCTTCTTTTCTCTTGCAATCTGATCAAGAATATCTACTAGATGTTGAAAATGATGTCTTCTCATCAGACCAAACTCCGCAATTTGTTCTTTATAATCTTTCTGAGGCGGCATTACAGATGTGTCTGGATGGGGTAGTGGTTCGCTCCTATCGTCCTGATCTTTCTCTGCCTATGAGCATAGCAAATGCCCATTGTCATACGATCTTTCCTCATAAGTATCTAGTATTTAATATTGACAATCCAAAAGCGAAAACGTTGCTTTCTCGTTATCGTATGAGGCTCTTGGCAACCGGAGCCGATCAGCAAGTAGTAGTCGCATTTAGAGGGATATAAGATTTTCTCTTAAATAAAAAAACAAAAAATCTGATTTTTTTGTTAGATGGGAAGATATGAGAGCAATCTCCTTTAGTAAGTT
>ERZ773180.1678-NODE-1678-length-10589-cov-13.871179_pt1 | contig 10589 bp, 10 predicted proteins | sample MGYA00511080_ERZ773180 | MGnify/ENA primary metagenome ERZ773180 (study PRJEB29015, sample SAMEA2738175) | human oral metagenome | biome: human oral; feature: human-associated habitat; material: saliva | place: China | collected 2178 ...
TAATCTCTCTTTTCTTTAAAAAATCCGTAGGCAAACCACACTATGCAGTTAAAAGTTGCTGCAAGTGGCTGAACAAATCCACTCTTATTTCCGTTTAGATTTCCCATGATTACGAAAACATATGAAACGTACATTACGATTGATAGGCAGGTTCCCATCCAACCTAGAATTGCGACTTTCTTCTGATCCATATCATTTATTCCTTTTCTATTATTATCAAAATATATATACAAATATTGGACAATTATATTAAAAAGCTAAAAAACTGTCAACATAAATACAAAAAAAACAAGGGAATAAAATTCCCTTGCTTAATATTCTATCAAAATATGCAGATTATCTCTGGTTACTTGCGTTTAGCACATTCTTAATCTTATGCTGAACCATCTTTGTAATCGCATCGCGTCCAGGTCCTAGATACTTACGTGGGTCAAACTCTGTAGGATTCTCTATCAAAACGCGACGAATCTCAGCTGTCATAGCAAGTCTCAAATCTGTATCGATGTTAACCTTGCATATTCCGTACTTAGTGGATTCTCTAATCATCTCTTCAGGTACACCCTGTGCTCCTGGAATCTGTCCACCAAACTCGTTGCAACGGTCCACGAATTCCTTCAAAACTGAAGATGCTCCGTGTAGAACAAGTGGTGTGTCTGGAAGAAGGCTGTGAATCTTCTTTAGTCTCTCGTAGTCGAGGTAAGGCTCGCCTGTGAACTTGTAAGCACCGTGGCTTGTACCGATTGCAATAGCAAGTGAATCAACGCCTGTGCGCTCTACGAATTCAACTGCTTCGTCAGGATCGGTAAATGTAGCGGAGCGTGCATCAACTTTGATGTTATCTTCAACTCCAGCTAGCTTGCCGAGCTCAGCTTCTACTACAACACCGTGAGCGTGTGCGTACTCAACAACCTGCTTTGTCAAAGCGATATTCTCTTCGAATGGGTGCTTTGATCCATCAATCATAACGGATGTGAAACCGTCGTCAATGCACTTCTTACATATATCAAAATCTTCTCCGTGATCGAGGTGCAGTGCGATATCAAGACCTGTGTCTTCGATAGCAGCCTCTACAAGCTTTAGCAGGTATGCAGGCTTTGCGTACTTACGTGCGCCAGCAGAAACCTGAAGAATCAAAGGTGCGTTTTCTATGCTTGCAGCATCTACGATACCCTGAATGATTTCCATGTTGTTGACATTGAATGCGCCTACTGCATAGTCGTTCACTAATGCTTTCTTAAACATCTCTTTTGTTGTTATAAGTGCCATTGTACTCCTCCCTTAAAATAACCGCGTGCCAATGGCGACGCGGAGACTTGAGCCTGAACTGAGGCTATTTAGATAACACTGCTTTTATGATGTCAGACTGTGATTCGCCTGCATCGAATTTATAGGTTCCTGGGATAATTGATGTAGGGTCTAGACCAAGCTGCTCTGACAAAGCAGCAAAATCGTCATACGACTTAAAAAGACCTGCCTCAACTAGTCCAGCAACTGCATCTGTAGCTGTTCCTGATGGAACCTTAACTGACATATTGTTCTTAAGGACTCCGTCCTTCCAAATAGTTCCGTCCTCTACGGTACTCTTTTCGGAGTTGTTTTTATCGTTGTCCTTCTTGTCCTTATCGGATTTCTCGTTCTTCTTATCCTTATCCTTGGATGTGTCATTAGCCTTGGTATCCTCAGTCTTCTGGCTAGTCTGAACGGTCTGAGCAGCGACTGTCTTTGGATAACGCATTATTATATCGACGCGCCACAGAATCAAAAAAGCTGCAATAGCTAGAATGCCGAGCACGATGACTATGTCATTAAAATTATAGAAAAAATCCTTTAACCTTTTCAAAATGCTTGCCTCCTAAAATTCTTAGAGTTACTTATAATTTATCATATTTCACAGTTTTACACAAATACATTTTGCATAAGGTTTGGGGATGGTATATAATTATTTTGTGAAGATAATAGGAATTAATGACAACGAATCCGGCCAAAGACTTGACCGTTTTCTACGAAAATATTTGAATAATGCACCGCTTTCTCGAATATATAAGGCGATACGTAAGGACATCAAGATCAACGGCAAAAGATGTAAAGAAGATTACATTTTGCAAGTTGGAGATGAGATGTCACTTTTCATATCTGATGATGAGCTGGCTTCCTTAACCAAGGAAAAGCCACGTAATAGAGCAAAGCGACAGTTTGCAATAGTCTATGAGGATGCGCATATCATTGCGGTAAGCAAGCCTTTTGGACTTCTTACTCATGGAGACAGTTTTGAGAAGAAAAACCATTTGGCAAACCAGGTCGTAGACTATTTGATAGAAAAGGGTGATTATGATCCACGCGTGGAGAAATCCTTTACTCCAGCGCCTGTTAATCGACTTGACAGAAATACGACTGGCATAGTGCTATTTGGTAAAAATGCACAGTCCCTAAGGGAGCTGAACAAGCATATTAGGGAAAGAGGCAGCATAGAGAAGTTCTACATGACGATAGTCAAGGGTGAACTTAGAGAGAAGCTCCACTTGCAGGATTTCATGGTCAAGGATAGGGAGAAAAACCTTGCTTCCATAGTGAGTGAGAAGCAGGCTGCTCGCATGGGAGGCAAGGCTCTAAGCATGGAGACCTTTGTTGAACCAGTGGAGTCATGCAATGGCTACACATTAGTGAAGGTGCAGATAGTAACCGGAAGAACACACCAGATAAGACTTCATATGTCCAAGGCAGGTTATCCTGTAATCGGAGATGTTAAGTACGGCGACAAGAAGGTAAATCAGTTTGTGTCACGTAAATTTTCACTAAACACACAGTTACTTCACGCATATGAGTTAAAATTTTTGATAGAGGATGGAACTTTGTCATATATGAATGGCAAGGTTTTGACATGTGAATTGCCTGAAGAATTTCAGAGGATATATAGAGGGTTACTTAGGGAGAAAGATGGAAAAAGAATCCAAAATCGAGAACAAATTTAATACTCAGGAAGTGCCAGATCTCAAGGAATATCTAAAGAACGAACCTCCGCTAATAGATAAATCTAAAAGCGAAGAATCATCTGAAGAGGGCTTGAGCCAGGAGACCGGTAGCAATCAAGGTCAGACTCAGCAGGATGTAAGTTCAGTAGAGCAGACACCTTCAAGACGTCGCAGGAGACGCAATCAGAAGGTAGAGCCAGCGAAGAAGACAACAGGTGGATTCGTCAAAGAGTGGGGTAAGGACGTTGCAATTGCGGTTGTAATTGCCATCCTTGTGATGCAGTTCATCAAGCCAACAATTGTAAAGCAACGCTCCATGCAGCCTAACTTCTACACGAACGATTATCTGTTTATCAGTAAGCAGTCCTACAAGTTATTTGGAGGACAGCCTGAGAGAGGCGATGTAATCGTATTCAAATCCAAGCTCGAGGACGCTGAGGGTGAGACCAAGATGCTTATCAAGAGAGTAATAGGTGTGCCTGGCGACGTGATTAGCATTCACGATGGCAAGGTTTATATAAATGGCAAGGAAACCGACGATAGTTACACAATGGATCATTACACGACCGGAGATATTACAGAGCTAGTGGTTCCGGCAGATCACCTGTTCTGCATGGGTGACAACAGAGCCGTGAGCATCGATAGCAGATCCGATAGTGTAGGGCTTGTTTCATACAAGGACATTGTCGGCAAGGTCGTATTCAGGGTATTCCCACTACGTAAGTTCGGCACAATTCACAATCCGTACAAGAATTAGAGGATTGAAATGGCAAATAAACAAAGAAAAATGATAGCTAACAATAAGAAGGCGCGTCATGACTATTTCATAGAGGAGACCTATGAGGCAGGAATTGTCCTCACGGGTACCGAAATCAAGTCAGCACGTCTTGGTAAGGTCAGCATCAAAGAAAGCTACGCGCGAATCGAAAAAGAAGAGATGATGATATACGGAATGAATATCAGCCCATATGAGCAGGGAAATCGCTTCAATGTAGATCCGCTCAGACCGCGAAAGCTTCTTCTTCACAAGAGGGAGATTCGCAAGCTAATTGGTGCAACCAAGCTAAAGGGTCTCACGCTAGTTCCTTTGACCATGTATATAAACGAGGCAGGCCTAGCGAAGCTAGAGATTGCTCTTGCTCGAGGTAAGAAGAACTATGATAAGAGAGACGCTATAGCAAAGCGCGATGCTTCCAGAAACATGGAGCGCGCTATGAAGCAAAGATAGATTCCTTAGCTGCAGGATGGGAGGATTTGAGTCTGCGTAATCCTGCATTTTCTAGGGTATATCATATAAGCAAGGCGAAGCTTTGACTCATGAACATGGGGATGTAAAGGTTTCGACGGGGGTGTAGAAGCCCGATAAGCGAGCCGTGGTTCCGGATCCACGTAAAAAGTCGGACGTTAAATATAAACGCTAAAAATAACAACAAACTCGCATTTGCTGCGTAATTAGCAGCCCGCGTGCCTATTCAGGCTCACCTACAGGCCTGATGTCGGCATCGACTATGTAGGAAAACTTTGCGGTGAGGCCCGTAACCGTAAGGGACTAACGGGATAACTGTGGTAGTAGTCTGCTGATGAGCGGCTGCCACGGCGAAAATTTATTCATCAGCTGCGCTCGGAGAAAATCGAGTGGAAATGCTTTCGGACGCGAGTTCGACTCTCGCCATCTCCACCAAAACGACTTGAACCGTTGAAATTTCAACGGTTCGTTTTATATATATACGAATTATACACGAATTTTATCTAAAATTGATGTTGCTTTGCTTTCTTCTGCCAGATAAAAGTGGCTATATCGGTTTAATGTTTGTTCAATGTTTTTATGGCCGAGCCGTCGGCTAATCTCTAAAATATTTATATTATTGTTAGCTAATGAGGATATATTATGAAAATGACAAAAGAAGAACTGAAAACGGAGATAGAGAGTTGTCTATCAGATGTAACATTTATTTACCACAATAAAAACGCGGGAGTCACCGCAACTGTAGATGATTTTAAACCAAAATACCAAGCATGGTTTGGAGAGTTGTGGAAAGAATATTCAAATGCGGATGATTTAATGAGTGATACGTTTTATGACAGTCGGTCACTTAATGAAATAGTACAAGAACTCGATTTTCAATTGTATTAAACACGGAACGTACCAGGATAAACTTAGGGCTTCTGGTCTTTTAATTTAAAAAATATTGTTATTAAACATCGCAGGCAAATCTTGGAAGGAATGGAGAAATCATTAGCGCACGAATTGAGCGATAGCGACAAAAGATTTCTAATGTTGGAGTTAAAAAAATTAAAGGAGGTTCAGGATAATGAATTATAATAATTTGGTTTCAGAAATGTTGAGTAGATTTCCTGAACTAAATTTAGAATATGAGAAACTGTTAAATGGAAATTTTCTAGATGCAAATTCAGGAGTTCACACTGTTTTTAGTACCCTATTTAACCCTAGACTTATGAGGGAAGTAGAAAGAAGAAGCGCACTTTCTTTCAGGATGATGGCGTTTGTTGCAGAAATGGACAATTCTGATGATAGGCTTGTCGGAGAGGTCGCGGAATTCACAGTCCTTGAGGAGTTGTGTGATGAATTTGAGGACGAGATGATAAATGTTTATTTTGATGATTTGAATTTTAATGAATCTAGAAAACAAATAAGGCAATATATAGTTTAACTCGGAACGTACGCGGATGTCCTTCGGGCTCCGCGTCTTTTTTGTATTGCGTTCCCAAGGATTGGGAAAGCATCTTTAATCATCATTATTTTTTTGAAGCTAGAAATCTAAACATATAGTAATTTTAGAAATTTATTGAATTTAAATATAAAAAAGTGCATAGTATAAATATACTAGTAAAGTTCTAATCAGGCTTTGGTAGCTACCTACATCATATGAGGTAGGTCAAATGGGTAATTTGTTATGTCATGACTGAACACGGCAATTACCTTGATGAAGGATGAGAACAAATATATTTATAAGATGTATCTGGAAATAAGGAAACAATGGGGTGTATCCGATGTTCGAAACAAAGAAAACATTGATTGTTGTTTATAAAGATGAACTTTTGATGAACCAGTTGAAAAAGATGATTGAGACGAATGATGATGCTGAGGATGCAGTTATCGGAACAAAAGATGACTCCATCAACATCGTATCCTGGACAGAGAAGGTGTGGCTTGGGAATAAGAAAGCTGGGAATATACAGGGAAAGATTCTGTTTCTTGGTGACATTAAAGGGACCGACAAGCTTATTCCAGTCCTCGATGTAAAGTTTGATTACCGTGGTGTCAAATATGGATGGGCAGGCAATCAGGCGGCGCTCTATGTCGAACTGGAGGAACTTACCAATCGTGAAATTTATGATGAGTTCTTGAAGAAAATGTCAGAACTTCCGATTCCCAGTTTTCTAAAGACGATGAATGAAGACGTAGTCGAGAATACAGGAGAGGATTCTGTCGCAGAGATTGTCAAACAGGAAGGTGTTGAGGATAAGAAGAACCCTGCCTTTCTGAATGCTACGAAGAAGGTTCTTGAGAGTGGAGTCGATGTTTTTGAGAAAATCGGTAAGAACGTCGCAGTTAAATCCGAGGAGATTTTCAGAAGCAAGTCCCTCATGAAAAGGCAAATGCTTTTTTATGGTGTGGTCCACTTTTACTGGAATGGGCTTGAGAACTTCATGGATAAATAGGGTAACAAATTATGCAGACAAAAAGTGAAGTACAACAAGGATGGGAATTTGCCACAGCACTATTAGGTGCAGATGTGGCCACGCACATGGGTGCGAAGTATGTCAGTGATGTTGAAGCGGCGATAAAGCAGCTTGAGGACAATATCAATAACCACAAGTACCGTAACCTTGGAATCGGTCAGCTACAGGGCTTCATGCTTGAAGAATGGAGTGCTGGCACATTTAACATAGATGCCATAGCGAAGGATTCGAAAGACCGCGCAGTAGTTCTTCACAGCACAGAAAAAAACTCAGTGGATATTCACTTGAAGTCTGGTACAGATTACAGTGCAAAGTCATACAGGACTGCAAAGCAAACGGTTAAGGCACAGGCTCGGTTCAACCCTGAGACCGGTCAGGCAAGCTATAAGGGTCAGGGAAGACTTGTTCCATCCAATCTTGTCGAAGGCGGAAAACAGATCGCTCATAAGGAGGCGCTTCGAAACGAATCTATCCGTGAGGACTTGTCAAAAGCATACTACGATACGGAGGTGAAACTGACCGATAAGATTGCGAATAAAAAGGGCGTGGAGTCCAAACCAGCCTCAAGAAAAGATCTTGATAAGATGGCAAAGGAAAGCAAGAAGCGTGAATTCAAATCAGGCATCACGGCGAAAAGTGAAATCCAGACGGTGAAGAATGCTTTGAAAGCTGGATATACTACTGCAGCAATTACAGTAGCGTTACAACTTGCTCCAGAGATTTATAAGTTCATCGATTTTTTAATAAAAAACGGAGAACTTGATATATCTCAAGTCAAGGACATTGGTGAGAAAGGAATATCGGCAGGAACTGAGGGATTCCTTCAAGGATCAATTGCGGCGACGCTGCAAATAATGTGTAGTAGTGGTAAGTTTGGTGAAGCGCTGATAGGAATCAAGCCAGAACCTCTAGGAGCTATCGTATCAATAGTCTTACATACTGCAAAGAACAGCATTCTAGTTGCTGCAGGAAAAATATCGTCCAAGCAGATGGGTGCATCGTTTATAAATACAGTTGTCGTATCTAGTGGGTATCTTGCAGCTGCAAAGATAGGGGGAGCAATTGGACAATCACTTGGGTTTAATCTTCCAGTAATAGGATATCTGCTTGGTAGTCTTGTAGGAACATCACTATGTGTTGTCTATGGCGTAGGAAAAAGGCAGTTAATCTCATTTTGTATAGATACTGGATTTACTTGCTTTGGACTTGTAGAACAAAGCTATGAATTACCAGAAGAGGTACTGCATGAGATAGGTGTAGATACTATTACAATTCCACGAACAAAAATTGAGACTACAGAAATTGCGAAAGCCAATATAGACACAGTTGAAATAAATAAAGTAAAGTATGAAACGATTGATATAACAGTACTTCGCCGAGGCATTATAGGCGTGAACAAGATTGGCTATATTATATAGAGAGAAAATTGTTTGTATGAGAACGTTGATTAGTGGCATTTATTATATCAAAGTAGATTAACCAGAGCGGTTAGGCAGCTTTTTCGCTAGGGATGCCTGCGAGTGATGAATCTTGTTCTAGTCAGAGCAGTTGTAATCCAAATGTGAATTTTGAACAGAAGAAAGTAAAACGACCATAAAAATAAAGGAGAAAGCGATGAAAATCAAAGTGACAAAAAGACCGACAACTACAAAAGAAAAAGTTATTGGAGGAGTAGGGTGGATAGCAGTGATTGGGTGCATTGCTTATCTAATTATAAAATAGAACTGTATGTGTCGAATGAAAGTATATCGGATATACTGAACTCGTACCCAACACAAGGAGCAAACTATGCAAAACATTATTATCCGAGAAGGATGAGCCATCGTGCTGAGCTGGGGATTACCGTTTTGATGTCTGAATGGGGTAAGGGACTTGGTAATAGGCTAATGGAAACAGTTATTGAATATGCAAAGAACAGCGGAATAGAGATAATAGAACTTGCAGTCAGAAGTGACAATGAGAGAGCGATTAGACTCTATGAGAAGCACGATTTTAAAGAGATTGGGGAGTATGAATCATATTTCAAAATAGACGAAAAATACGCTGATTTCAAACTTATGAATCTATATTTGACATAGGTTAATTCATTTGACGGTGGGTAAAAAATTATTATATAATTTTATTGTAAGAGGGAAACAGGTGCAAGTCCTGTGCGGTCCCGCCACTGTGAGTCAGTTTACATTATGACAAGCCAGATACCTTAAACTCCATCTTGCGATGTACATGGGAGTTATGTTTTTTTGGTGCGTAAATACGGTCGCAGATTGGCGACTTTTTTATTTCCAAAAAAGTAAACTATTTTTATGAAAGGAAATGCAAATGAAACAAGCAAGCAGAACTAGAAAATTATTGGCATTTGTTTTACTTGTTGCGATGACGCTTAGCAGTGTTCAATTCGCCTTTGCGAATACTGGAGAGACTCCAGAAAACACGGCTAATAGTGATAGCCAGGTAAGCGAAAGAGCAGCGCAGCCACGTGCAGCAGCTGATAAGCCTTCGACGGTCGATGAGACCAAGAATAAGCTTGATGAGCCACATTTTGCTGTGGTTGCAATGAACAAAGAGGATGGACTTATTTTTGAGCCACACAATATTTGGGTGGTAGATAAGGAACCTATTTGGCTTGCGCTTAAGAATAGCGGGCATAGTTTTGAGGATCTAGATACCGAAATTAAAAAGATTGACGGTAAGGTGGGAAATTATGTCAGATACTATAACGGTGACAAGTATGACCTTAAGGGCCTCGGAAAAGATGCAGGCGCGCTAGTGTTTACAGAGAGACTTGACACTGATGTAAAAACTAAGGAATATCAAGCACTTGTTGCTTTACTAGCTGACCACAAGAGCAAGAGCGCAGAGGAGAGGCAGTTTGATGATGTCAAAGCTGCTTATGATAAGGCTCTGCGTGAGCTTCCAACAGCTGATAAGGAGAAGGCTGTTGCTTTGACGAATGAGCTCAAAGAGGCGTATCAGAAGTACAAGGCATGGAATGCTGAGGAAAAGGCAAAAGTAAGCTTTAATGTGACCATGGATGGCAGGGCTGTTAGCGGTGCTAGTGTTTCTGCTGTCAATAAGTATGGCAAGGAATTCAAGGGTACAAATGGAGCGGCACTTGCTTTGAATAGCGGTGAGTATAAGTTTGTTGTGACCCATGGACAGAACGAAGTCAGTGGAACATTTACAGTGGCTGCGGGAGAGAAGAAGGTAATCGATACTCCTTTGATGCTTGATAACATGATTGCTGATATGAAGTTCATGTCGGGAAATCCATCAAAAACAGAGCTTCACACAGTTAAGAATGGATATAATGTCACAACGAAGCCATACGATGCAGATTCAGATCTTTATGTAAATATCAAGGCAAATGATGGCGCCCCAAAGGGTTATTCTTGGAAGTACAAGCTTTATGCTGTTTACAAGGGCGTATATGATGGCAAGGACTATGGAGATGAGAGTGAATCAAAGAACGTAATTCCATGGGCGAGCAATAATAGAAAGCTCAAGAATGTAATCAATTATGGAATGTCGGCAGACAGCTTTAAGATCAAAGTAGTTCATCAGTTAGAGAATGGCTACATTCAGAGACAGTACTATCCAGTTGATACTCAAAGATTACCAACGCTAAGTAAGCTCGAGGTGACCGATAAGAACGGAAATTCTATACCGCTTAACTTTGATCCTGAGACTATGAGCTATGGCTTTGATACCACGGATGACAAGCTTACATTTGATTTAGCGACACAGAGAAAGAACGCAAATGCAAGCTTTGGAAGTGCAGCAGAAGGATATCTGATCAGAATAAATAATGATTTTGTTGAGGCAGGCAAGCATGAAGTAAATACAAGTCAGGGCACTTTAACTATTTCGGTAATGAACACAAATACATATACCGAGAATTCGTACAGAGTAGATATC
>ERZ773180.1679-NODE-1679-length-10588-cov-10.778885_pt1 | contig 10588 bp, 6 predicted proteins | sample MGYA00511080_ERZ773180 | MGnify/ENA primary metagenome ERZ773180 (study PRJEB29015, sample SAMEA2738175) | human oral metagenome | biome: human oral; feature: human-associated habitat; material: saliva | place: China | collected 2178 ...
GACGCAGTCGAGACATCGACTTCTCCTTCTTTCGACAGAATATGGACAGGACTTGTGCCCTAGCCTAGTGAAAGAAGAGACAGTCCCACTATGTCTGACAGTTATCGACTGAGCCACAACTACATCGTTGTATTTTGTTGAAATTCTAGGCATTACGACAATATAACGAGTTCTCTGAACCGTTGGTCAGCCCAGCAAAAGTTCACCCCTCACTTAATTGTCAGGAAATCACGGGAGCATCGACATTCAGGGGCGTCAATTGTGACCGCTAGTGCTGGAACCAAGGGAACAATTCCCCTACACTCAGGTGTCTCAAATCACATATTGGTTCGTTGTTGGCCGGACACTTAGCGCCCACCCTCTCGCGACACCATTAACCAATCGTTGGGTTGATTGCGTGCGACCACACCGCGACGACGCGGAGCCGCGATCCGCCCCGGCCTCGTCCCTCGCTAGGACGCATCCTCGCAGGTCAGGCACCCTGCGTCCATCGCGAATGTTCGGTCCGCGTAGCGGCGGGCCTCGGGCTCATGGGTCACGATGAGGACACCCGCTCCCCCGTCCGCCGCCTCACGCAGGAGGCGCAGGACGGTGGTCGCGTTCTCAGCGTCCAAGCCAGCCGTCGGCTCATCGGCCAGGACGATACTCGGGTTCATGAGGAGCGCGCGGGCCACGGCAACGCGGCGCAGCTCGCCGCCGGAGAGCTCATTGGGGCGCGCATCTGCCAACTCGGAAAGACCCACGGCAGCCAGGAGTTCCTCGGCACGCTCGCGCGGCGGCTCCCCCGTCGCGTAGAGCACGGAGGGCAGCAGGACATTCTCGATGACCGTCAGACTGCGCAGCGCCGTGTGTCCCTGCGGAATCAGGCCAATGCTCTCGTTGCGCAGGCGCGAGCGCTCCTCGTCGCGCATCGCGTACAGGTCCTCGCCTCCCACGGACACGGTGCCCGCGGTGGGCGGGAGCATCCCGGCGAGCATCGACAGCAGCGTGCTCTTGCCGCTACCCGAGTGCCCGGTGATCACGGTCAGCTGCCCCGCCTCCAGCGCGATGTCGAGCGGGTGAACGGCCGTGAAGAGGCGGGTTCCCTGACGGCCGCGGGGGAAATCCTTGGTGAGGGAGGTCGCTTCAATGAGCATGTCACTCGCCTTCCTTGAGTAGGGCACTGGCGTCCTTCATGTTCAGGGCGCGCAGAGCTATCCACGATGATACGAGGGCGACGAGGCCCATGGCGGCCACGGCCCCCACCGCCAGCCCCGCAATCACGGGGATGGAGGGGACCAGGAAGCCCAGCCCAATGGTCTGCCGCACGAGGCCCGAGAAGGACACGATGAGGACGCCCGACACGATGATCCCGGCGCCCGCGCCGACCGCGTTGACCACCACGGCCTCGGACAGAACGATGCGCGAGACCAGGCCCTTGTGGGCACCGACCGCGACGAGCGTGCCAAACTCGCGCCTACGCTCGACGATCATCATGACGAAAACGAGGGTGACCATCGCCAAGCCCACGCCCCACACGAGGGCGATCAGCGCGGTGATCGTGCGGGACGTAGTCTCGAGCGATCGGGCGATCCCGCTGACCATCGTCGTCGACGTCGCCACGGACACACCGGGCACGCGCGCCTGGATCTCGGCCGCCACCGCGTCGGCGTCCACGCCGGGCGCGACCCTCACCATGACCGAGGAAATGATGTGGCCCGTATCCAGGGTCGTGTACTTGTTGAGCCCCTTGTCCAGCGACGAGTCAATGAGGATCCGAGCGGTGTCAAAGTTGGCGTACACGGCGTTATCCAGGCTCGATCCGGTGGGCTCGAATTGGGCGACGACGCGCAGCTTGTTGCCAAAGAGCGAGAAGTTCTCCGGGTTGGCCACGCCCACGTTCGCGCCGACGATCACCTCCATCTCGCCGAGGCCCGCCTCCCCGAGCGTGTCGGCGATCCACGGCTGGACGGTGAAGTCGGTGGCCGGGTCAAAGGCGATGACCTGGTAGCGGCCCGCGCAGCACGAGGCCCGGGCGGTGGCGAGGAACAGCTGGGCGGAGGCGGCCTCCACGCCGTCGACGGCGGCCACCTGGTCGCGGATGGCCTCGTCCATGTAGAAGTAGGAGGGCTCGGTGCTCACCAGGAAGGTCTGCGCGTCGAAGTCGGCGTCGGCCTGCTCGGGGGTCACCATGATGTCGGCCCCCAGGCGCGACTCGACGGTGCGCAGGCCTCGGTCGATGCCCGAGACGAGCATGGTTCCGCCGAACATGACCATCGTCATGAGCGCCGAGAACAGCATGAGGGTCCCCGTGCGCACCGGATATCCGCGCAGGTTCATCCACGGGAGTCGCGCGAGCGAATACATGTTGTTCCTCCTGTTGAAGCCCTAGATGGGGGCCAGCTTATTACCCTGGGCGCCGCGGGAGACGCGCGCGAGGGCGAGGCGAGTTCCCACGACCCCCGCGCCCACCAGCAGGGCGGCGGTGAGCGCGGCAAGGGGCACGGACCGGCCCGGCGAGGCCAGCGCCGCCAGCGCGGGCGCGTCGCCGACCAGGGGCAGCACGCAGGCACCGACGAGGACACCCGCGAGCGCGCCGACGACGTGGACGAGCAGGGATTCGACCGTCAGGACGCGGGCGATGACGCGCCGCGAGGCGCCGATCGAGCGCCACACGTAGATCTCGTGGCGGCGTTCGTTCATGAGGGTCAGCTGGGCGAGCATGAGGGCGGCCAGCAGGATCAGCCAGGCGGCGCCGAGGACGCCGAGGACGACCGTTCGGTGAGCCCGGATGTCCGAGGCCGTGGTGGCCACGGTCAGGTCGGATCGTACGGCGCTGACTTTGCGCACGTAGAGGTTGATCCACTCTGTCACGGCCTGGACATCTGCCGGGTTAGCCACGCGCACGAGGGCGACCGTGTAGTCCTCGGCGGGGTTCAGGGAGGCGTAGGTGTCCACGCCGGCCTGGGTGGAGGCGGCGATGACCTGGCTGAGGGTGTCCATGGAGACGAAGACGGCTGCATCCAGGCTGGTGCCGGTGGCCTCCAGGTGGGCGCCCACCGGCCACTGGCGCCCGAAAATGGTGACGTCGCCGGCGTCCGTGAGGGGGACGGCGGAACCCACGGCGACGGTGCCCACCTGGGGCGATACTCCCTCGCCCTCGGCGATCCACGGGGAGATCACAAAGTCGGTCGCCGGGTCGTAACCGACGACCCACAGGGGATCGTCGCCGTGCGTCTGGTCGGCGATGGTGAGCTGGTAGGAGACGGCTGCGATGTCCTCGTTGGCGCCCATGCGCGACAGGGCCGATCTGGGCTGGTCGCACAGCGCGGGCGTGCCCAGCATCGTCACGCTCTTTTTGTCGACCTTGTTCAGGCAGGACGTCGGGTAGACGACGAGGTCGGCGCCGAGCCTGCGCTGGGCGAGGCTGAGCTCGGCGCGCATCCCGTCGAGGGCGACGAGCCCGCCGAACACGCACGCGGCCTGGGCGAGCGCGAGAATGAGGATGATCGCGGCGCGCACCGGGTGTGCGCGCAGGTTCTTGAGGGGAACGAGGCGCAGCGCGAACGCACGGGTCATTGCCCGCCTCCGCCGACCTCGGCGCAATCGATCCACAGGGCCGGGCGCACCCCGTAGAGCACGTCGACGTTCGCGCCGCTGGGGAGCGGGGTGCCCGCGGCGTCGACGTATTGCGCGGCGAAGGGGTAGGTGCCCGGCGAACGCAGCCACCAGTCGGCCGTCCCCTCCTCGCTGACGGACAGGGTGCCCGAGGCCGCGGCCTGGCTGGCGGGTGCCGCGCCGATGTCGGAGCGGGCGGCAGACGTACTCAGGTAGATGACGCTCTCCTGCTCGCTCAGCGCAAAGACGCGATCCTGCGTGGGCGCGCCGCCCGCAGCGCCGGTGATGGACTGGTCCGCGTTGTCGTTGAGGACCGAGGGGATGATCCCCTGCTGGGCGGGCGTGAACGCGGCATCGAAGAAGTCGCCGTTCATCCACGCGCGCAGGTCCGAGTCCGCCCACGTCACGTCCTGGAAGGGCACGTGGTTGTACTGGCGCCCGTCCAACACATCGGCGCTCAGGACCAGCAGCCTGTCGCCGAAGCGCTCCAGGACGATCCACTGGATCGGCTCGGGGCCGTTGAGCTCATCGCCATCCTGTTCGAAGGACCCGAAGGTCACCAGGTCCCCCTTGGCAGCCTTACGGTAGGGCAGCGCCGGGTCCTTCTCGACGAGGCCCGCCGCGCGCTCCTTCGCGTCCGAGTAACCCGCCAGCCCCGTGAAGATCTCGTAGGCCGCCGTCGTATCCCCGGCCTCGGCCAGTCGGACCGCCTCGGCGTAACGCGAGCCGCGGTGATGGTTGTAGCCCAGGAAGGCCGCGGACAACACGAGGAGAACCGCCGCGAGTGCGACGGCTCCCCTCCTGATGGTTGCCTGGGTCAGGCGCGCGCGTGTCACCGCCTCGACATCAGGCCTGGGAGGCCCGGTCCTTCTTGAGCGTGTGAACCAGGGCGGCGACGCCGCCACCGGCAACGAGGACGCTCATGATGCGCACGAAGGGCTGGAACACCGTGTGGCAGCGCATCGTCTTCATCATGCACAGCGGGCAGATGACGCCGGGGATGAAGAAGACGACGATCGCGCCGATCAGAGACAGGGCCTGGAGGGCCAGGCGCACGCCCTTGTTCTTGACGAACGCGGCGGTTCCGAAGAACACGACGAGGCCGGCCGCGCTGGCCGCCACCGAGTTCTGGCACTGGTGACACTGCATCCACGTGCCGTCCGGCCTGGGCTCGCAGGCGGAGAACACAGTGACCCCTCCGGCGAGGAGCGCGGCGCTCAGGGCTGCGGGCACGAGGGGAATAATGACGTCCTTCTTTGACACGGAGACCATTCCTTCGAGACGAGCAAGTGTTGACGAACTTTATAAAAGTATCATAAACCTAATTTACGCAGGAACACAATGCCTTCAGGCACTTTTCCGCACCACCGCGCCCGCCTGGGGGCACGCCCCTGCCCCCGCGTGGGCACTGCCCCTCCCTCCAGCGCGACGCCACCGCCAACGTGCCGCTCACCCCACCACTGGAGACCTAAGATTGAGTCATCCCCCACCAGTGAGGTGCCATCATGAATAGGATCCACATCCGCTTCATCCGATGCATCGGAGCATCGGTGGCCGCGCTCGCCTGCGTTGGCCTCTTCCCCCTATCAGCCGCGGCCGCCGACGTCGACGCAGACGCCGCAACGCCACCCGCCGCCCAATCCGGCGCGAGCACACCAGCCACTCCCACGCCCGAGGCACCCCCGGCCTCGCCCGGCGCAACCCCCACCCCGGAGGCCACGGCGACCCCCCAAGTACCCCCGGCCTCGGCCGTCGCAACCCCCACCCCGGAGGCCGCGGTGACCCCCGAGGAGGACCAGGCCTCGGCGCAGGACACTCCCCCGGCACCGGACCCAGGCGACCCGGCGGAACCAGCGCCGGACGAGCCCGAACCCCCCGCGCCCGTCACCGCGCAGTGGGTGCGCCACGCCGAGGGCTGGCGCTACGAAAGCTCCGACGGGACATGGCTCAAGGACGGCGTCTTTGACGTCGGCGGCGTGCGCTACGCCTTCAACGCCGACGGCTTCGTGCCCGTCGGCTGGTACCGCGCGCCCGACGGCACCTGGTACGCCTCAACCGAGAACGGCGTGCGCACCGGCTGGTACCGCGACGGCGCAGCCTGGTATCTGCTGACCGACTCCGGGGCCATGACCACCGGATGGCAGATCTCCGACGGCGCTTGGTACTACCTCGACCCCGACCGCGGCGGCATGATGGCCACCGGATGGACCACAATCGGCGGAACCTGGTACCACTTCGGCGCTTCCGGCGCTATGAGCCAAGCCGCGTGGGTGCGGGCCGGGGCCTGGTACTACCTGGGCGACTCCGGCGCGATGGCCACCGGCTGGTTCCAAGCGGGCGGCAGCTGGTACTACGCGGACTCGTCCGGCGCAATGGCCACCGGATGGCTGCGCGACGGCTCCTGGTACTACCTGCGCTCCTCGGGCGCCATGGCCACCGGCTGGCTCCAGGAGGGCGCGAACTGGTACTACCTCGACCCGAACTCCGGGGGCGCGATGGCGACCTCCTGGGCGATGGTCGACGGCAGCTGGAACTACTTCGACCAGTGGAGCGGCTTCTGGGTGTCCGGGCGCGCCAGCTTCGAGGCCGACTGGAACTACGCGAAGACCCTGTACAGCCCCACGAACTACCTGATCGTCGTCGACACGAACGCCCCGCACTGCATGACGTTCTACTGGGCGGCCGGCTCATGGCAGCCACTGACCGACATGCCCTGCTCCGTCGGAAAACCCTCCACCCCGACCGTCACCGGCACCTTCTCCATCAAGAACCGCGGCCACTCCTTCGGGCACGGGTACACCGCCTACTGGTGGACGCAGTTCCACGGCGACTACCTGTTCCACTCGGTTCTCTACCACGAGGGCACCATGTCGGTACTGGACGGGACCCTCGGCGGGCACGTGTCCCACGGATGCGTGCGCCTGCGCTACTCGGACGCCAAGTGGCTGCACGACACGATCCCCTCGGGCACCTACGTGACGATCTACTGAGCGGCGCTTGCGGATAGGTTGCGCCCTCACGGATAGGTTGCGCCCTCGCGGATAGGTTGTGCCCTCGCGGATAGGTTGCGCCTTCGCGGATAGGTTACGCCTTCGCGGATAGGTTACGAAGCTATCCGCATGTTCATAAGCTATCCGCATACTCGTTTCCTATCCGCGAGCGACGGGCACCTGACTGCGGACGCCTGGTGTTATAGGACATCACGTGTGGGTCGGTGGTCAGTTCCAGGAGCGGCGGACGAATGTGCTCAGTTCAGGGGTGGCCTCATTGGCCCCAGGGGTGGCACCATCGGCCGGACAGGTGGCTGCTTGGGCCCCTTCATGCGCAGGTTAACCCCACAGGTGGTAGCCCAGGCAGGCCGCCCACACTGCCACCTATCGGGCCCAGCTGCGCAGGAACGGGTTAAGGCGACCAGTAAAAGGGCCCACGCGCACACCAGCCTCCCACCCCTCAGGGGCCAGAGGGCGGGCACCACACAAAAGTCGCACGTAATTTCCTTTGGTCAGTTTTCACTTGCGCCCTGAAACGTTGGAATTGCAACATCACTATTTCAATTCTTCAAAGGTTGACAGGGAAATTACGTGCGACATTGTTCAGCAACCACCCACAAGACCTGACCGGACCTGCCCGGACGACGGGCGCCGCAGGAAGCGGCACCCCGCACCCAGAAGCCAGGCACACAGAATCCACACACAGGGCACAATGCAGTATTGACAGGAACGAGGCAAACACGACCAACTAAAAAAGTGACTTTCCCGCGCGACAAAGCCGAAAAGTCACGCTCCCAGCAACACGATTTGTCTATTCTCATAGTTGGTCCCAACCAACTAAAATGCCGACTTCCCCGCACCAGAAAGCCAAAAAGTCGCGCTACCAGCAACACGCAGTGTCCTATAACCCGGTGTGTCGGCGTGCGGGTGTCTCATGCAGTAACGGGCGTTCGCTGGTGCGAACGCCCGTCAGGCTGTCGGTTTAGTTCCTGGAGTTCCAGTTCTGCCAGTCGTCGTCCTGTGCGTCGACGGCAATGATCGGCATGTTGGTGCTGGAGCCGGACTGCTGTTGCGCGGGGGGCGTCGACGCGATGTCCTCCACGTCCTGCTGCTTGCGCCGCTTGGACCAGGGCCAGCGCTTGCGCTTTTTGCGCGCGTCCGGCTCCTGGCGGACCTCCTCGCTCCAGGAGAACTGCGACGTCCAGCTCTCCTGGAAACCTCCCTGCCCCTCCAGGGCCGGGGGAATCTGTGGAGTCGCAGGCGTGGCGTCCTGCATAGGAGCGTCCTGCGGGGGCGCAGGCAGAGGAACGGGCGGAAGATTCTCCGCGGGCGGAGGAAGCTCCCCGGTGGGCGGGAAAGGCGTCGCTGGCGGAGGGAGCTGCTGCGCGGGCGGAGGGAGCTGCTGCGCGGGCATGAACCCTTGGTCGGGCGCGGGCATCTGCTCGGGGGTGACCATGTGCTCGGGGGGGCCGCCCTGGAGGTGCGGCTCCGGCTGGCGCGCGGCCAGGGCGTCCCAGTCGAAGGAATCCATCTGGTCGGCGTGGGGCATCTGCACGGTCGTGAGTCCGGCGTCGCTCGTATCTTCCTCAGACGCAGCCTGAGCGGGCTCACCCGCAACGTCGGGCTCAGGCATGACGACCGGCTCAGGGGCGGGGATGACGACGGGGGCGGGAATCACAGCGGAGTCACGGACAGGGTCGGACTCCGCGACGTGCTCGGGCATAGGCATGGGCGCGGGGCCCGGGAGAATCTCCGGCTCAGGTTCGGGCTCGGCGACCGCCTCGGGTTCGGGCTCAGCGACTGGCTCGCGTTCGGGCTCGGCGACCGCCTCGGGTTCGGAATCAGCGACCGGCTCGGGTTCGGGCTCGGCGACAGCGACCGGCTCGGGTTCTGCGGCGGGCGCAACGACCGGGGCCTGTTCGGGGTTGAATCGAAGCAGTTTGACGGTCGGAACGTCGACGTACTCGGGCTGCTCGGGCTCAGCCAGAACCGGCTCAGCCAGAACCGGCTCGGCCACCGGCTCGGCCACCGGTTCGGGCTGCACAGGCTTGAAGCGGGGCAGCTTGACGGTGAGCATGCCCGGGTCTTTGGGCGCGTCGGCTGCGGCGGCCTCGTCCTGGGGGGCTGCTTCCTGGGTGGCCTCGGGCTTAAAGCGGGGGAGTTTGACGGTGAGCATGCCCGGGTCTTTGGGCGCGTCGGCAGCAGGCGCCTCGGCCGTCTCGATAGCACTGTCCTCCGGCCAAGAATCGGCGACGGCCGGGAACGGTGCGTCCGCGCCGCGCTCGGCGGAGGGCTGCGCCACGGCCTCGTCAGGAAACATCGTGAACAACTCGGTCTTGTCGCCGGGGAGATTTCCCTGCTCGAAGGTCTCCATCAGCTGGGTCTTGTCTTCGGGCAGACCCTGGTCCTCGACGGTCTCCATCAGCTGGGTCTTGTCTTCGGGCAGCCCCTGGTCCTCGAAGGTCTCCAGGATTTGCGTCTTGTCCGCTGGGGAGTCCTCGTCGCCGAAGGTCGTCAGGAGCTCGGTCCGGTCCCCCTGCGTGGGTATGTCGGCCTGCGCGTGCGTGGCGGCCGCACCTCCGATCATGGCGGACTCATTGTATCCGGGCTGGGGTGCCACGTACGGTTGGCCCTGGGGAGCGGGCAATCCCGGGTTATCCGAGAACATGTCCATGAGTGTTGCCACCGACTGGTCAGAGGTAGCGGCGGGCTGGCCCTGAGAGGCAGACGCGCGACGGCCGAAGCCGAAACGCTTCTTGTGCGCCCGCGCCTGCGCGCTCTGTGGCGGCGCCTGAGGGGCGCTCTGCTGAGCCGGCGCCGGGCCTGCCTGAGGCTGCCACACGAACCCGGTCTCGCGCGGAGTCGGGTCCGCGGACGGAGAATGCGTGGGCGCGTTCGACGAGGCCGGAGCGGGCGCTGCGGGAGATGCGGCGGCCTCGGGGGTGAAGAACTGAACGGGCGGCGTCGTGGGCGCCGGCAGAGGCGACGGGTCCTGTGATTTTTGGGCGCCCTTCGAGCGTTTGACGTAAATGAGGACGACAACCGTCACGACGACGGCGATGATGCCGACGATCAACGCGATGAGCAGGCCTAGAGATGGGGAAGAATCCGAGGCGTCCGCGGCCGCCGCCGACAGCGTCGTGAGGCCGCTCGTGCCGCTCGTCAGGTCGGATGGACCGGATAGGGGCGCGGCCGCGTAGGCCCCGACAGTCGGGGTCGACACAATGAACAGGGCGCCCAGCATTGCGCACAGGGTGCGGAAACGTCGCATGCAATCCTCCTGACGATTGGTCACTCGATTATCGTCTGTTCGCGCGCTCAAAGCAACGAGGAAACAGTGCGCCGAGATTATCTGACCGAATGTCAAAGAAATGAGCGGCATCTGTCAAAGGGTGGAGGGGTTAACTGACAAGGTGCGCGGGGAGTGTTTCGCGTAGGATGACGAGTGTCTACCTGCAGTCAGGTTTTCGACCGAGCTGCGAGGTGTTATCCCGTACGACAGAGGAGGGGCGCTGTGAAGTGTCGACCTGCAACAAGTGCTGATATCCCAGAGATGGCACGCATTATCACGGAAGGATTCCTGGATTATCCCTTTCATACGATGCTTCAACCCTATCTCTACCGCGCGGAGCATTACCCGCAATGTCTGAGCACGCTTCATCGCATGATGGCGAAAGCCTACGTGGAGTGCAGGAATGCCCTCGTCGTCGAGCATGAGGGGGATGTCGTTGCTGTCGCACTCATGCATGATCGACCGATCGGCTTCTGGCCTAACTTCTTTGCTGGCGGCTATCAGCTCTTCCGCTACGGGACTCCTCGGCTGTTCGTGAACTTTTCGGATTCGGCTACAGGCGGCGATCAGTACGCCATCGACGCGGGTGACTTCGATTGGTATCTCGAGATCCTCTCGGTCGACCGGCGCATGCGGGGTCGAGGCGTGGGTCGCTGGCTTGTCGCCAAGGTGCTTCCCGACTTTGTGGCAAAGAGAGGTGGGCGCGCGT
>ERZ773180.1681-NODE-1681-length-10584-cov-22.736252_pt1 | contig 10584 bp, 10 predicted proteins | sample MGYA00511080_ERZ773180 | MGnify/ENA primary metagenome ERZ773180 (study PRJEB29015, sample SAMEA2738175) | human oral metagenome | biome: human oral; feature: human-associated habitat; material: saliva | place: China | collected 2178 ...
ATAATTACTCCTGTAACACCCAGATTGTTTCTAATGTCATATCATCGGCTCCATTTGGCACATAACCTAGAGCCTTTCTATTCTCTATATATTGTAACACAGACTCACTAATCACTTCACCTACGGCTACACAAGGAATCCCTGGAGGATAATAAGCTATAGTCTCTCCAGCAATACGCTGTAATGCGTCACGTAACGGAACTTGCTCACGATGAGCATACATAGCATTGCGAGGTGTTATACGAACGACTGGCTCAGGTAATACAGCTGAATCTTTACTAAGCACATCAAAATTACCATCTAAGCCATGGTCAGTTGCATATGAACCATTCAATACTTCATCACTTACAGCTTGTACAGCCTTAATTAAAGCATCTACAGATGCCTTAGTATCGCCAATTGTAATGAGTACTAGTACATGATGAGCTTGCACTAGCTCTACCTCAATATGTTGTTTTCGCAACATTCGTTCAAATACAACACCGGTAAGACCTAATTCTTTTGCATCAATAAGGACCTTAGTACAATCGTAGTTAGCCACTCGCTCTTCAATATCCGTATATTCCATGGTAGTGACGCCAGAAATCTTATGTAACTCATTCCGTAAATATAGGCTCAATTCTACGGTGCGACTTACTAGGTCCTTACCTACTGTGGCCAATTGATGGCGCGCCATATCTAAGGAGGCAAGGAAAATATAATTGGGACTTGTGCTTTGTAGCATTTGGTGCATTTGTGTAATACGACGTTTATTAATTCTTTCACCTTGTCCTAATAGCCAAGAGGTTTGCGTCAAGGAACCCACTGATTTATGTGTGCTTTGTGCCACTAAATCTGCCCCCGTCTCGATAGCACCTATAGGTAAGGATTCAGCAAATGGCAAATGCGGACCGTGTGCTTCATCAACAAGAACTATTAAACCGCGTTTATGTGCCTCTTTAACAATATTTACAATATCTACACCTACACCATAATAATTGGGGTAGACTAAGAGGATTGCCTTCGCCTCAGGATGGGCCTCCATTGTTCTAACTGCATCTTCTAAAGATACCCCTAAAGGTATGCCCCATCGCTCATCAAACTGACAATCCATATAGACAGGCTTCGCACCAGATAACACTAATCCACTAATAACGGAACGATGTGCTTCTCGAGGGATGATGATGGTTTCATCGGGACCTACAGTGCCCATAATCATAGCTTCGATTAAGGCCGTAGTACCATTAATAGAAAACCAACAACAATCTGCACCATACAATTCAGCTGTTAACTCTTGGGCTTCTTTTAGCTCTCCTTCTGGTTCGTGTAAATCATCTAACGCATACATAACACCTAAATCATAAGGTAAAGCTGGGCCCATCCAATCCTTTAGCAATTGAGGAGCCTCTACGCCAATTTTATGGCCTGGAGTATGGAAAGGTACAAAATGTTCTTTTCGATATGCTTCTAAAGCCTCTACAAAAGGCATTCTTTTTTGATTACTCATAATTACCTCGTAAAAAAGGCATGAATCTCCATGAGACTCATGCCCTTATGCATGTATTTATCGATGTGGACGACGTTTAGGGTTGAATAGATTCATCCCTTTATCAATACCCACTTCTAAGGTACCTAATACAGCTTTTACCGTATCCTTAATACCTTTTTGTACCTTCTCTTGCGACTCTTCACTAAACGGAGCCAACACATGATCTATGACAGTCCATTGTGGCAACGGACGACCTATGCCTACACGGAAGCGAGGGAAATTCTCTGTTCCCAAATGAGTAATCAAAGATTTGATACCATTATGACCACCAGAGCTTCCATTGGGTCGAATTCGCAATTTGCCTACTGGTAAATCCATATCATCATAAATGCAATACACATCAGATGGGTCAATCTTATAATACCGCATCAACGGCCCTACAGATTCACCGCTGGCATTCATAAATGTTTGAGGCTTTACAAGCAATACTTTTTCACCATTTACGGTAATGCTACACACCTCTGCCCGTTGTTCCTCTCTCCAAGGTGTGTGAGGAACACTATCGGCGATAGCATCGACAACCATAAAACCTATATTATGTTTTGTTGCTTCATATTGCTTGCCCGGATTACCAAGGCCTACTACTAATTTCAAGAATCACCTATTATTTGTCGAACAAATTACTTACAGATACTTCATGGAAGATACGCATAATTGCTTCACCCAATAATGGAGCAACAGACAATTGTGTAATATTTTCCAATTTACAATTTTCAGGTAATGGTATTGTATTTGTAACGATAAGCTCTTTAATATTGGAGTTAGCAATGCGTTCGCTAGCAGGATCTGTCAATACTGCATGTGTAACAGCAGCAGTTACAGATTTAGCACCAAACTCTTCCAAAGCTTTCGCCCCTTCTACAAGGGAACCAGCTGTATCTACAATATCATCTACGATAATACAGTTTTTACCTTTTACGTCGCCAATGAGGTTCATAACTTTAGCAACGCCTGGTTCAGGACGTTTTTTCTCAATAATTGCGATTGGCGCACCAATACGGTCAGCCAAGTCACGAGCACGTGTTACGCCACCAAGATCTGGGGAGACTACAATAGCGTCTTCAAGATTTTTTTCATTAATATATTTAGCCAAGATGGATGCACCATATAAATGATCTACAGGCACATCGAAGAAGCCTTGAATTTGACCTGCATGTAAGTCAACAGTTACAAGACGTGTAATGCCAGAAGTTTGCATCAAGTTAGCTACTAATTTAGCTGTAATAGGCTCACGACCACGAGTTTTGCGGTCTTGACGAGCATAGCCATAGTAAGGAACTACTGCAGTAATATGGCGTGCAGAAGCGCGTTTTAACGCATCAGCCATAACCATTAATTCCATTAAATTATCGTTTACAGGATAGCTAGTTGGTTGAATGATAAATACATCTTTGCCACGTACGCTTTCATCAATCATAATTTGTACTTCGCCATTGTTGAAGCGACCTACAAATGCTTCACCTAAAGGCAAACCTAAATAATCACAAATTTCTTTTGCCAATGCTGGATTTGCATTACCTGTGAAAATCTTAAGTTTCTTGCCGTCTTCAAATGCCATTTTGATACCCTTTCATTTGTTCCTATACTGGTTACTTATCCATAATCATCCATTACAGATACACACTATTGCCTTTTTATTGTATACTATTTTGCCCTAATTGTGTTAAAAAATATGAGATTTTTTTATTTCTTTTTGAAAGTATCGTCTGTTACCCAATTTTCTTTCACAATTTGCTTGCTGCGGCCTACCGCTAATGCCTTATCTGGTACATTTTTAGTAATTGTAGAACCTGCACCAACATAGCTATAATTACCTACTGTTACAGGAGCTACTAAATTACTATTACAACCTACAAAAGCGCCATTGCCAATTGTAGTACGGTGTTTAACCTTACCATCGTAGTTTACGGTAATTGTACCACAGCCAATATTAACACCAGAACCTACATCGCTGTCGCCAATGTAAGAAAGATGTGGGAACTTGGTGCCTTCCCCAACATTGGAGTTTTTAACCTCTACGAAGTTACCTACATGAACCTTGTTACCCAGTACAGTATTAGGGCGCAAATGAACATATGGACCAACATCTACGCCATCTTTTACTTCGCAGTCATGACCATACGTGAAGTGGATAATCGTATCATTACCAACTTTCACATTTGTTAAACGAGTATGTGGACCAATTTCACAACGCTCACCAATTACAGTATTGCCTTCAAGAATTGTACCAGGATACAAGATTGTATCCGCCCCTACTGTTACCTCTGGAGCTACGTAAGTATTTGCTGGATCGATAATTGTTACACCGGCTGTCATTAATTCAACATTTTTACGGTGTTTTAAAATAGACTCAGCTTCGGCTAATTGCAAGCGAGAGTTTACACCTAGAGACTCTTCAAAGTCTTTAGTCATATAAGCGCTTACTATATCGCCACCATTTACGAGAATACCTACAACATCCGTGATATACAATTCACCCTGCGCATTATCGTCAGATAGTTGATCTAAGCAAGGCCATAATTTTTTGCTATCAAAGGCGTACATACCAGTATTTACTTCTTGAACGGCTAATTCCTCTGGTTTACCATCTTTTTGTTCTACAATGCGAACTACAGAACCTGCTTCATTACGAATAATGCGACCATAACCAGTTGGATCAGGCATATGTGCTGTTAAAATCGTAGCAGCTGCACCAGAGTTTTTATGCTCCTCTAAAAGAGCTTCTAAGCTTTCCTTTGTAACGAGTGGAGTATCACCACACAACAATAAGATTGTGCCATCATAATCACCAAGCACTGGTTGAGCCATTTTTACGGCATGCCCTGTACCATTTTGTTCTTCTTGGCGAACAAATTCAGCGCGATCACCTAAATAATTTTGTACCGCATCACCACCAAAACCTACGATGACCACATCGCGATTTGTACCGATTGACTGAACTGTTTCAAGAACGCGCTCTACCATAGCTTTGCCGCCAACCTTGTGCAATATCTTTGGCAATTTAGACTTCATACGCGTACCCTTACCAGCAGCTAAAATGAGGCTTGCAATATTCATAGTAATCTCCTATCTATTATCTCTTATATGTCTGACATTTTAATATTAATTACATTTTGTAACCCATTAGCCAATATTCAATATAAAACTATTATACTAGCCTATGATGTGCTTAATATTAATCTTTACTCTTCATCAAATACTGGTTCAATACTTATTTTCTTTGTATTTTCATCAATACCATAGAAGGTAAACAGTGATTCATAATCATCGATTAATTTTGGGTTTGGTTCTGCCGTTGCTACTAAAACACCGGTCCCCACAACGATACCACTCATTTCAAGGACAAGCTCTTTTAAGCCCTTCGCAGTACCACCAGCTTTCATAAAGTCATCGATAATCAAAACCCTAGCATTCGGTGGAATAGCGCGCTTAGTAAGGGTCATAGTTTGAATTCGACCAGAGGAACCTGTTACATAGTTAATACTAATGGCCGAACCTTCAGTCACCTTGCTATCACGACGGGCAATAACAAGAGGTTTATTGAAAGCTCGCGCTACCATGACAGCTAACGGAATCCCCTTTGTTTCTACTGTCAAAATATAATCTGGATTGCGATCCATAAAGCGAGTCATAATAATTTCCCCAAGGCGAGTCATCACATGCCAGTCATAGAGAATATCAGACATATAAATAAAACCGCCAGGAATGATACGATCCGGCTCCATTAAACGAGCTTGTACATCTCGTAAAATATCATTGGCTTGAGAGCCTTTACGATGAGGAATAAATCGCACGCCACCAGCTACACCGGCTACCGTTTCTAAAGTGCCTAGCTGAAAGTGTTCCATAGACTGTCTTACACAGGTTAAATCTTCACTAACTGTAGATTTTGCCATGCCGAAGAAATCACAAAAATAATTTAAAGGAATCAATTTTTGCGGTGAATCAACTAACAATTTTGTCATTGCCACCATGCGTTCTACACGCCGTACTTTATCCATAGACTTTCCTTTACCATTTATCATATAACTCTTGATTACACCAATTGATTAAAATGATGAGCTATCCTCCCATATATCTATTATTTATTATACCATAATTTCCGAATATTCGAGTTTTCGATTACATCATAATTCGGTAAAATAAAAAACTCTCTAGTATATATATCTTGAGACAAGTCGATTAAACCTATCTAAGAATAATATACTAGAGAGCTTTGCTTATAAGACATATACCTTTACAGTTTGACGACCAAACTGTAATGCTTCAGAACGTGAATCGTAAGCTAAATCAATTCTATGACCTTTAATAGCACCACCAACATCGTCTGCTACAGCATAACCATAACCTTCAATGTATAATCTCGTACCTAATGGAATTAATTTAGGATCTACAGATACAATGCCCTTCTTTAAGCGACTACCAGTCGCTGTATAATTGCCATTTCCAGGGTCTTGAGCAGAATAAGCACTAGCTTGCATAGTTAAAACTCGAGAATATTTATTCGGTACACCATTATGACTTAATTCTGTACCATGTCCACCATAACGAGTCTCCATCTTTTCTAAAGCATTCATCGTAGTAGGACCAACACGTCCATCTACAGCAAGCCCTTTAGACTTTTGAAATTTTCGTACCGCTTGCTCTGTATTATGACCGTAAATACCATCTACAGAATCATGTAAAAAACCTTGATGCTTTAACATGGTTTGCACCTTGCTAACATGATGCCCCCGTTGTCCACGGTCAATAGTTTTAGCTAATACATCCGAAGATACCATAGCAGTCATACAAACAAGCGTACATGCAATAATTATTTTCTTTACCATATACACCTCACCTTACAACAAGTAGTATACTATATAGTTTTAAATAATCTATAAACCATAGATTCTCTATCAATATCAAAAATGCATATATATTTAGCTATTAATAAAGATTTCAAAGGATGTATCACATATATATCATAAGAATATAGGGTAACAATGAAAAATCTCCACTGCATACTGATAAAGTTTTCATTTAGAATTATTCTTCTAAATTTAATACTGTTCAGACTACAATGGAGATTTAATACATTTATTTAATTTTAGCAGTTGTGATATACACCGATATGGCATTCCTTACGATTCGCACCAACAATTCGTAAGAATATATAGCCAAGTACTGCAGAGATTAAGGAGCCTAAAATTACGCCACCTTTAGCCATCTCTTGCGCATGCCCTGGAGCAAAGGCCAAAATAGATACGAAGATACTCATTGTAAAACCGATACCACATACAATCGCAGTACCATATACATGCTTCCAATTTGCTTCTGTAGGCATTGGTACAAGACCACATTTTACCATAGCAAATACGGCGCCGAAGATACCAAGTTGTTTACCAAGGATAAGACCTAATGCTACACCAAGTACTACTGGATGAGATAAGTCACTAATAGTTACATTACGTAAATCTACACCTGCATTAAAGAAGGCAAAGATTGGTACGATTAGGAAGCTAACCCAGTTGGATAAGAGATGTTCCCAATGTTGCATTGGACGAACGTATTTACGGCCACATTTACCTTTTTCAGGAATTGTCATGGCTAAGATTACACCAGCCATGGTAGCATGTAGACCAGATTTTAATACACAATACCAAAGGATAAAACCTAAAATGATATATGGTAAAGGTCTTACATAGCCTTGTTTGTTACAGTAAATTAACGCACCTACAACTACTGCTGCAGCTACTAAATAGAATATTTGTATGCTTGCAGCATAGAAAATGGCAATTACAATAATAGCCATTAAATCATCAATAACAGCGAGAGCTGTTAAGAATACCTTCATCGAGTTTGGCACTCGTGAGCCTAATGCAGAGATAATACCGATAGAAAATGCAATATCTGTAGCCGTCGGTATAGCCCACCCATGAATATATTCAGGATCAGAACCTGCGATTAAGTAGTAAATAAATGCTGGTGTAAGAACACCGAACAAAGCAGCAATACCAGGCATTACACGCTTGGCATTCGTATTAAGCTCACCTGCTACTAACTCACGCTTAACTTCGAGTCCTACAAATAGGAAGAATATCGCCATCAAAGCATCATTAACCCATTCAAGAATTGTTAAATTACCAATATGGTGATTAACAATCTGGAAGTATTGTTCAGATGATGGAGAGTTCGCTAAAATTAAAGCGAGTACTGTTGCTCCTAATAATACAGACGTAGCTGCAGCTGGAGAACGTAAGAATACAAATATGCGTTCCATTTGAATCCTTTCTATACTTTCAAAAAGATTACCTTATTAAATTTTACCACGCATCTTGCGTATTTGGTAAGCGAAAATTAGAACAACTGCACCTAGTAAACCAGCTACAATAGAACCTATAAAGATACCTACCTTAGCCATTTCTTGAGTTATACCCGGTGGGAAAGCCAATGTAGCAACAAAGAGACTCATAGTAAAGCCGATACCACATAGAATGGCTGTACCATAAATCTCAGGCCATGTCGTATTAGATGGCATCTTAATCGCTTTAGATTGAACCAAAATATATACGGCAGAGAATATGCCTAATTGCTTACCTAAAATTAAACCTAATGAAACACCCATTATCACTGGATGGAACAAATTTTCCATAGAGAAATCAGCAAAAGATACACCAGCATTCAAGAAACTAAATAGTGGAATAATAAAGAAGTTTACCCAATTTTTTAAGGCATGAGCCCATTCCTCCATGGGATATACTACTTTATCCAAAACTTCACCTTTAAATGGAATCGTCATGGCTAGTACTACACCAGCAATAGTAGCATGAACACCAGATTTTAAAACAAGATACCAAAGAACTAAACCGAGTACACAATACGGTAATGGTCGTAAATAGCCTTGTTTATTAGTATATACCAATAAAGCTGTTACCGCAGCTGCAGCTATTAAATCCATAAAATTGACGCCCGCTCCATAAAAGAGAGCAATAACAACTATGGCAATTAAATCGTCAATGACAGCTAAAGCTGCTAAAAAGGCTTTCATCGCAGGAGATACCATATTACCAAGCATTGTAATAACGCCTATAGCAAATGCGATATCTGTAGCAGTTGGAATCCCCCAACCATGTCTGAACTCTGGCATATACCCTGCAACAAAGTAAAATACTATAGCTGGTGTTATAACACCTGCAAATGCGCCTAGTACAGGAAGGACTCGCTTAGACTTAGTATCTAACTCACCAGAAATCATTTCCTTCTTAATTTCAATACCTACATAGAGGAAAAATAAAGCCATTAAGGCATCATTAACCCATTCTAATATAGTCATAGGACCAACATGTATTTGCATAATAGCAAAGTACTGATCAGCCATTGGTGAGTTAGCAACGAGCACACCTAAAATAGCCGCGGACAGGAGTGATATGCCACCTGCAGACTCGGATTGGAAAAATGCTTTTATATAGTTCATTAAGCACCCCTCTATTCTATTATTTAATATACGAAAAGTACGTATAATCTTTATATATTAATGATAACACAATATTTCGAAAATAATCAATGCAGTATAATGTATACATAAACATAGTCTATATAAATTTTATATTATAAAGTTAATCATCTATTCATATCCATGTTTATGTGATACAATATGTACATCATGCGGGCGTAGTTCATCGGTAGAATGCGAGCTTCCCAAGCTTGAGAGGAGGGTTCGATTCCCTTCGCCCGCTCCATATACAAAAAATAACCGTCATGTGATATACATTACGGTTATTTTTTTGTATAATGTTATAATAAATATAGATTTGTATTGTATATTTTTTTACAAGGAGTATTCCATGAAATTAAGCGCAAGAAATCAATTAAAAGGTACAATTGTTGAAATTCAAGAAGGCGCTGTAAACGCAATCGTAAAGATTAATGTAGGTAACGACAACATTCTTACAGCTGATATTACAGTTCAATCCGTTAAAGAATTAGGCTTAGCCGTTGGCAAAGAAGTTGTTGCTGTTATCAAATCCACTAGCGTAATGGTTGGTGTAGAATAATAAACCTAGAGTCGCTTCGGCGGCTCTTTTTTGTATATAAATTAATTTTGTATTAAATTGAAATGAATAAAAATGAGCCCTATAAGCTATTTTAAAGTTGCTTATAGGGCTTTTATGTTTTATATAGTTACTCAATAGGAGTTATATTTAGCGATCTATATACTTACTCAACATCTTTTTATATGCGATACCATAGGTACTACGCACAGCAATAACTTATAGATAAATCCAATTTACATTGATCAATAGTTACACAACTAAATTATAGCAGTCTAGAATAATTATATTTACTAAGCCATAAACTTACTCAACTACTTGGTGGTACGGATACCAATGCTACTATGCTCGGAGGTATCAGTTAATTACAAGTACTTGAAGCTACTCAACCGCTTTACGATTCGGTAACATTGGCACGTTGTGCCGCGTTACCGTGTAGATTTAGTTTGCCTCCTACCACTAGCCGCGGCTTCCTATCAATCCTCACTGTGGATTTTCCATCTCTGCTTCGCAGTTCGGAAAATCTTACGTTCGGAAGAAGGTGATGTGTGGGCCCCATACGTCGCTGCGCTCCTCTGTTGCCTCACACCCTACCCTTTCCAACTCCGTTTGACACGGACACTTAGATAGATAGTACCTCTACAACCTTGGCTGGAGACGGCTCTAGTAGGCTTAGCTAGTCGAAGACTAGCTAAAAGAAAAAAGGCCTACCTTTAGGTAGACCTTTTTCTTTTTGTCAATCAGCGAATTCTTATGTACGGCTCTTCCCTCCAGGATACTGGGTGTTCGTCGCTGTGGATGGACTTATGTAGCTTCGCTACATGTCCATCTTACGCTCCGAACTAAGCGATGCAGTGAATCTGTCGTCGCTTCGCTTCTCCATCTTCTACTGCCCTGCTTACCAGGTACCCTGGGAGGATAGGAAGCCATACAACAAAAAAGACACACCCTCAGGTGTGCCTTTAAGCAATCAGCGGCTTCCTATCCTCCCAGGCCGTCTCCAGCCAAGTACTTTCGGCGTTT
>ERZ773180.1687-NODE-1687-length-10537-cov-5.403263_pt1 | contig 10537 bp, 7 predicted proteins | sample MGYA00511080_ERZ773180 | MGnify/ENA primary metagenome ERZ773180 (study PRJEB29015, sample SAMEA2738175) | human oral metagenome | biome: human oral; feature: human-associated habitat; material: saliva | place: China | collected 2178 ...
CTCCTTATAAAGAATATTTTAGATAAAAAGAAAAACCATGTTTGTTATTCCATATTATTACATTTTAATATTTTATACAACAAAATATTTTTATTAATAAAAAGGTACAGATTCGAAATCCATCGAATCTGCACCTTTTTACTATAAGCTGCTTTTACAATCTTTTTACACTAAACTTATTGATATTATCAATTTTATTTATATATGAATACTAACCCAATAAGGTAACAACAATCGGAACGACAATTATAAAGAGTATAGTGCTCAATGTCACAACATTTGTGGAAAATTCCACATCTCCATCTCCCTCGTTAGCTAAAATTGGGAGGACGGCTAAGGCCGGAGCTGCCGATTGTACTACAAATGTATTAAACTCTTTTGTCACCATACCGGAGGCCGCAAATTTTAATATAAGATACATTGCAGCAGGTGCCAAAATAAAGCGTCCTACCAATGTGACAATGGTATCGGTATCAAAACGAATGGTCTTCAATCCCGCCTTGGCTAAGACAATTCCAATATATAGCAGAGACAAAGGCGTCACTATATCCCCGATGTAAGTCAAGGTATTTGTTGCAAAACTTGGTACTGAAATTCGCAAGATTAAAAAGACCAAAGCAACAAGGAAACCAACAAGGGGAGCAGGTAAGAGTTTCTTCCAATTAAATTTAGCTACTTGCTTACTTTTCCCTGACTTACTGTCTGTTGTCATCAGGTAAACACCTAGAGTCCATGTAGAGACTGTATTTGTGATATAGTAGATGAGGAAATAAGGCAGTGCCTCATCACCGAAAAGAGCAATATTTAAAGGCAGACCAATGAAAATGGTATTAGCATTGACAAAGGTATTAATCATCGTACCACGACGCCCCGGGCGAACATTAAATATTTTTACAGCCGCAAACGCAAATATATAGCCTAAAATACAAGCACCAAAGGTATAAATCAGTCCATCTGACAGACTAATCAACTTATCCAAAGTCAGATATTTCAAAACAGACACAAATATGGAAACAGGCATTGCGACATTCATAATCAGCTTAGATAAATTACCGCCAAAACTATCATCAAACCATCCTCGTACCTGCAGGAAATAGCCCAAGATTATAAGGACAATAATGGGAATAATACTCTCAATAGAAGTTAAAAAAATCATAGTCTATCCCACTTACTAATACTTTGGATACCACTTAAGTTCACTAACAGCTTTAGCCATATCGGTTTCTTTACTTTGTGCCAATCCCTGCTCTTGAGCTTTTTTAGCAACCGCTTCCGCTACTTTACTTGAAACTTCTGCCACATAAGCAAATGGCGGCAAGACAGGTGCACCCGGTTTACCTGAATCAACTATACCGCTCAATGAATGTGCAGCTGCACCAATCATTTCATCTGTCAAGAGCTTAGCTTCTGAAGCAAGCATTCCAAGTCCCAGACCGGGATAGATAAGAGCATTATTAGCCTGACCAATCTGATAAGATACCCCTTTATAATCCACATTGTCGGAAGGTATTCCTGTCGCTACAAAAGCCTTTCCATCAGACCACTCAATCAAGTCTTTAGCACTTGCTTCTGCCAGCTCAGTTGGATTACTAAGCGGGAAAATAATTGGACGCTCAGTGTTTTGACACATAGCCTCAACAACCTCTTTTGTAAAGGTATTAGGTTGTGTTGATGTTCCTACCAAGATTGTCGGTTTAACCGTCTTTACAACTTCAAGCAAGTTTGTTAGCTTATCGGCATTAGCAAAGTCAGAACGCTTCTTTGCAAATGGACGTTGCTCAGGTGTCAAATCATCCATATCATCAAAAAGAAGACCTTGTTTATCTACCATAAAGAAACGTTTGTAAGCCTCTTCTTCTGAGAGTCCTTCTGTAATCATTTCACTGAGAACACGTGATGCAATTCCTGCACCTGCTGTTCCACCGCCAAAGCAAAGATAGATTTGGTCTGTTAATTTTTCACCACTAATATCTAATGATCCGTAAATACCACCCAGTGTGACAATACCTGTTCCTTGGATATCATCATTGAAAGTAGGAATTTTATCCTTGTACTTGTTGAGAATATTGGCAGCATTTAGACGACCGAAATCTTCCCAGTGTAAGTAGAGCTTAGGGAAAAGTCGTTCAGCTGTTTGTACAAACTGATCAATAAAATCATAATAACGGTCTCCACGTACACGCTCATGGCGGTTCCCCAGATAGTTAGGATTTTCCAGCAATTCTTTACGGTTAGTTCCGGCATCAATAACCAAAGGTAAAACAGTTGCAGGGTCAATACCTGCCGCTCCTGTGTAAACCATAAGCTTTCCAACTGAAATATCCACACCATTGGTTCCCCAGTCACCAATACCTAAAATTGCTTCTGCATCTGTCACAACAATAAGTCTAATATTACGGTCTCCGGCCGCATTCTTAAGGGTAGCTTCTATATTTTCAGGGTGGTTAATGTCTAAATATCCTGCATATTGCGTGTCAACAAACAAATCGCTGTAATTTTCAATCGTAGTTGCAACCGTCGGATCATAAACAATCGGATTGAACTCAGCAATGTGTTGGCTAAAAAGATAGTAAAACAAGGTGCGATTAGTATTGAAGATTTCCATCAAGAACAAACGTTTTTCCAGGTTTGTTGCTTTTTTAGAAAAATGAGCATAGGTTTGTGCCGCTTGCTCCTCCAAAGTTTGCACATAAGGTGGCAAAACTCCAACTAAGCCAAGTTTTTTACGCTCTTCAAGTGTAAAGGCAGTTCCCTTATTTAAAAAAGGGTTATTCAAAATATCATGTGCATTCATAATGCAACCTCCTTTAATTTTGTGTACTAATTATAACATAATTGTATATCTAATATAATATCTTATAACAGATAAGTTTTTATATGTTTTTTAATAAAAATAGTATAAATTCACAGTTAATTTATAAGTCCATATACTATATTCACATTATATGACTATTTTTGCACTTTAAGATTAATAGCTGTCATGATGCAAAGAAAACTTCCTATTATCAGATAAACCATTTCAAAGGTACCGCTTGTACCATAGATTTCCAATATACCTTTGTATATTGAACCTGCACTAAGAGTTGCTATACCGCATTTCCAAGGCAAAGTGACATTATCAGAAACAGTTCTTTTTAAAATAAGATTGTTTAAAAGGCTTGGTATAAAAAGCCCTATAAAAGGTATCAAAAATGCATACATCATATAACTTGAATATACGCCATGTGAAAAATACTCATATATCTGCCCGAAGATAAATACAAATACCGAAATTCCAAAATAAATCCATGATTTCTTCATCAGTTTCCACCTCCAATATATACTATATCACTTACCGATCTTTCCTGATTTGATCGACCGTTTGTAGTAGGATTGTTTATAATCTCTCCCTTAAAAACCATAGTGGAAGAACCTCCACCGTCCAGATTATAGGCATCTGTTACTCCAAGTTCTTTCATAAAAGTTGCCATCTCATAAAGGCTTAATCCTGCACTCTCGCTTGTTCTTCCGTCTGATACCACAAATACATAGTGATTGTTTCCAAGATATCCTATTGCCGTTCTCGGATTGCTTGCCATCGCCATTCCTACTTCATCATTCTCACCTACAGATATTTCACTATCTTCAAGTAATACCGGTCCGAATGATAACACTTGATATGCTCCGCTTTGTAAAAGAGCTTCAGCAGTTGTTTCATTCTCTGATACAAACTCAAACTCTCCGGTTTTGGTTATAACTAAGGCATCTCTATCTCCTGATGTGTTTCTGTAAAGATTTCCGTTTCTTATAACATATCCTGCCTGTCTTGCACCATAGTAATCTCCATTGATAGCAAGTATGGCATTATTTTCTTTGGCCATATTTGAAGTTGTATCGGTAATATTTCTTCCGTAAGTATTATTTGCAAGTGCAGTCTTTAAAACAGAAACATCACTTACCGTTACATCAGCCACATAAATATTGCTGTCATATGCTCTGTACTGTTTTAATGTAATACTTGTATTACTGTCGGAATATTCTCCTATAACAGTACCTCCTTCAACTGTCTGCACATTAGCCACTGTAGCACCGCTTATTTCATCAGAATTTTCTGTTTCGGCACTGTTTGATGCTACATTTGTCCCTGCTGTTAAATTTGTTGTTGTGCTTGTTCCGCTATTAAGTTTTTCTTCTATAGCAGCTTCAACGCTTTCCTTTATACCGCTGTTTGTAGTCTCTGCAACTACATTTGAAGCCATTACACCTTGCATTGGATGCGGTATTACAAATGTATCCAAAAGTGCATATGTACTGAATGAAAATAAGGCTACACCATATAATATGCCTAAACCCTTTTTATTTAATTTCTTCATATATTTTACTCCTGTCTATTTTAAAGAAGCGGCATAATTATTCTCTCTTACAGTCTCTTTTTTCTTTGCAAAAACCAGATGTCTTTGCACAAAGTATGATACTGTAAATAAAACCACTTCTGTTATTATCTTAGCCAAATATGCATTTATATTTAATGCTTCTACCATTCCTCGAAGAATCAAAGTATTCATTGCAAATATAAATGCCGCAAGTCCCAGATATGAGATATATTCTCCCGCAAGATTCTTCTCGTCTTTTTTATTATTTTTAAACACAAACTTTTTATTTACAAAAAAGTTGAAGTGCAGTGATATAATGCGGGCAATCGCATTTGAAAGTATTATGCTTCCTGAAAACAAAAAGCATATAGTGTAAAGTAAAAAATCTATAATAAAGGATAAAATAGAACTGCCGCAAAACTTGATGATCTGACTGTATATTCTCGCAGAGTCTTTTATAGTATCAAAGTGACTCTCTTCATTGTCATTGATATATATCGTTTCAATTGTGTACTCCTTCATCCTTATACCTTTTCTTGCAAAATGAAGTAACATATTCATCTCATACTCATACCTCTCACCTTTTATTTGTAGCAGCTCCGGAATCAAACTTTTATGAAATGCCCTCATTCCGGTTTGAGTATCTTCAATATTTACGCCTGTAGAAATAGAAAATATCTTTTTGGTGATATAATTTCCTATTCTTGATCTGAGAGGGGAATCCTTTGACTGTTCTCTTGATCCAAGTATTAAAGTGTCTTCACTTTCCATTGATTTATCAAGCAGGTATAATGCATCCTTTAATGAATGCTGTCCGTCTGCATCTAAAGTTATTACTGCAAAATCATCTTCTATTTTATTTAAATAGGACAACCCTTCTTTTAGAGCGGCACCCTTTCCCCTATTTACATAAAAGTGAATGACCTTTGCTCTACTGTTCTTTTCAAGTTGGGAAAAGAGGGGAAGATATTCTTCCCCTGAACCATCATTCACCACTACTACCTCTATTCCTCTCGCTTCAATGGACTGCACAAAATATATCAAATTTTCATTTGGCTTATATGCCGGTATTAGGGCAAATCTTCTTTTCATTACTTCTCCTTTCCGGATGTATCTCCTGTCTTTTGATTACTGTTATTCTTATTCTTTTTCTTCTTAGAATCAGTTTTATTTTCACTGCTCTGATTATTTTCATTCTGTGGCGGCTGACCCATTTGTGGCTGATTTCCACCATGTGGTGGCTGACCCTGTGGCGGCCTACCTTGGTTGTTTCCCTGACCTCTTCCCCCGAAGTTTCCATTCATCTCAGGTGGCTGGCCCTGTGGCGGCTGACCCTGGTTATTTCCCCCTCTTCCCTGTGAATTTCCATTCATCTGTGGTGGTTGGCCCTGTGGTCGCTGACCATTTCCGCCCATTCCACCCTGTGGTGGCTGGCCGAAGTTTCCTCCCTGCGAATTTCCTGCAGTAACAGAACCCTCACTATTTCCTACACTTACCTTATAGTTCTTTCCACTTTCAATCTCAGCACTGCTATATAAAACTGCATTATAGCTCTGTGTCTGATCTGCTGATGTAAAAAGCTCCTTTCCTGATTCGTCACTGATCTTTATAGTAGCTCCTGTAGCCGCATTGTTATCCAAGTAGTAAATAATACTTGACTGAGTTGAATTATTTCCGTTAAATCCCTGGAACATTCCGGAATTACCTGTAGCAAGTATACTTCCTCCTGTAATAGTTCCTGTTCCGTCATAATCAACAGGTGCATTCCCACCATTTGAAGGTCCGTCTACTACTATATTTCCACCGGAAATATTTAAATCACCATTGGAGTCTATACCGTCGCCGCCGGGAATGATCTTTATATCTCCTCCCGAGATATTGATAGCATAGCTGACCTGTGATCCGTCCGTTGAATCTCCTGCTGCATTTATACCGTCATCACTTGAGTTTACCAGTATATTTCCACCTTCAATATTTACTGTAATTCCTTCAAGACCTTCATTTGAAGCCGCTATATTTATCTTTCCGTCCTTAACAGTCAAAGTATTGTCTGCATGTAATGCATCATCACCTGCATTGATATTCATCTCACCGTTTTCAAATGTAACATCACCCTTGGAATGCATTGCATCCTCTACTGTAGTGATATCAAAGTATCCATTCTTTACAACAAGTGTTATCTTGCCGTTAAGTCCATGATGTGAAGCGGTAATACTGTAGTTTCCGCCTTCTACATTCAAATTTGATTTTGAATGTATAGCATCCTCATATCCGCCTTCCACTGTAAGCTTGCCTGATCCTGTTAAGTTTATATCTCCTTCGCTGTAAACAGCCGCATCATAAGCATTGTTTTCACTTGTGGAATTCTCATCCTGTGTATTTGCAGCTCTCATATCGCTTATCTTATTATCACTTCCATCAACCAGGTTGATATTTATATTTCCACTCTTTCCGACTATTGGTGCATCTGAAGAATTTGATATTGTAAAGTTATCAAGATTTAAGTTTACATCTCCGTCTGCATTTACTACTATCTGTCCTTCACTCAGATTACCTTTCAGTCTATAATTTCCTGCCTTACTTATAGTAATGATCTTTCCTTCGCTGCTTGCTCCTTCTCCATTTATTGAAACGGTATTATTATCAACATTTATACTTGTTTCATTACCTTGAGTTTTCTCACTTTTACTGTTAGTTACATTTGCTCTTACTGTTGCCGCATTTGCATCCTGTGATGCATTGCAAGCACCAAGTCCAAGCATAAGTCCCATTCCCATTAAGGAGAGTGCAATATTTCTGTTTACCTTTTTATTATCTGTTTTTTTACTTTTCATAAGCTCCTCATTTCTCTTATACTAAATTTATTTTTAAAGGATTGTTTTCCTTTGATGCATTAAGGATACAAAAGTAAACTGAAATGAAACTGAAAAAAACAGGCTAATTTGTGAAGAATATGTGAAAAAAAGGGGCTGTCGGGAAATGACAGCCATAAAAGGGGGATGTGAAAAAACTCGATTGAGTTTTTTCGCATCTCCCTTTTTACATTTATTGTGTATAGTTGACTGAAATCATACGCGAAAAAAGCGCACTTCCCCTACCCCATAGAAATTCTTTTTTTGAATCTATGCGGCAGCTCTGTTTCTCATCTTTTTTTTCTGATATTTATATAAATTATGGCCTATCGCCACGAGTAAAACTTCCAGTTTGACTGAATGAATACCTCTTCGGACAATTCTCTTGTACCAACGGTCGCTTTTCATAATTCCGAAAGTGCCTTCTGCTTGTATCGAACGGTTCATTCGTAATAACGCACCGTGGATACTTTCTAGGTTTTCGATTACTTCCTGATGCATAGAAGTTAGTTCCTGATTGATCCGAACGGTTCGATTCTTATCTGTATTCTTACATTTCTTTGCATATGGACATCCGCTACAGTCTTCGCATTCATACAGTTCTTCCTTGCGTCCGTACTGATTTCCCCTCACATTTTTTCTGCATAAAAAATGGAATGATTTATCGTTAGGACATCTCATGAATCCTTGCTCATCAATTCTGAAGTTAACTGCACGAAATGGATCTTCATGATATTTCCGATCCTTAGTTTCCTTTTTAAACATTGGAAATTTCATATACTTTTCAATTCCGTTCTGTTCACAGAAAATATAATTGTTGTATGAGCCATATCCGGCATCTGCCACAGGATATTTGGGATAGAATCCATAAGTTTGTTTGAAGTGCTCCATCAAAGGAACGAAACAATCCATATCCGAACGATACTGGTTCACGTCAACAACTGCAATATATTCATCTGCTACACCAATCTGTACATTATATGCCGGCAGAAGCTGATCATTGCCCATGTAATCCGTTTTGATACGCATAAAGGTAGCTGAGTTATCTGTTTTAGAGTAACTGTTTCGGTTAGGACCACAGATTTCAATTCTTTGTATGTATTCTTGAAGTTTTTGACAGAAAGTAGTCAAGTGTTCATAATGACGCTGTTCTTTGGATTTTCGCTTTCCGCTTCCGTAAACAAATGTACTTGTATCCAGTTCCCATAAAAGTACCAGCTGCTCAACGATTTCATTCAGATAATCCGGTACATACTCTGTGTTTGTTGTGATCTGCACCCCGCTCCATGCGATTTCTGCATTAATTTCCTCAATCTCCGCAGTGATTTTTTCATAAAGCTTGTAACGGAACTTTTCGGTAGCCTTCTTCCATACCCAGGTATACTTGTTTGCATTTGCTTCAAACTTAGAACCGTCGATGTAGATATGTTGCAGATCTACATTCTCCTCATTAAAGATAGTATGGTTGATGTCGTTAAAAATGTTTTCAATCTTATCTTGAAGTATTTCATTGATGAAATATCCAAAGGTTCTGTATGACGGAGTCCGGTGATCCATGAGATACATGAACCTGATATTAACTTTGCAGTTGTCTTCCAGTTCTCTCAGAGAGCAGTAACCGCTAGTCATAAATCCGAAAAGTACTGTTTTTAACATGTTGACCGGATTATATCTGAATCGTCCGGTTGTGTACTCCGGAATATCGATCAGATACTTGTTTAAATCGATTCCTCCCATCAATCTGTCAAATGTTAAAACAGGATCCAGCAGATCCAAACAATCTGAAAGAAACAGTGGTAAATATCCTTGTTTTGAATTACAATAATTAGTGTGTAAATTTTTCATTGCAAGTTAATTTTACCACAAAAATAGGACCTTTCGCATGATCGAATGGTCCTATTTCTTTTAGGTACTTATTTCACAGCCCCTTTTAACCATATTATTTATCCTTAAACTCTATCTCATTATTTTGATAATTACTTGATATAATTTGAATTATTGTCTTGATGTCTTCATTATCCTCTAACTCATCCGGCATGTATTTTACAATATAATCTTTCAATTCTATTATTTCGTCTATTATATCCTCAGGTACTACATTAAGCCTTTTTATAATATCCTGGCACAAAGATATTACAAAATCTTGTGTAAGTTCTTCTTTCCACTTGCACTCTTCATCCTTATAGTACAAAGCCATATATAATGAATATATATATTCATTATATGCTTCAATGCGATGCTCAATATCATTGAATTTATTCGCAATATGCTTAAACCCTAATTTATAAAACTCTATATCATCTATATCTTTCCTCTCCATATAATATTGTACTGTAAACTTATGCCAATCACGTAAAAGTATATTTGCCTTATTATAATTCTTCGCATTTGTGTATGCAAAAAACTCATCTGTAATCAAAGAATCAACATCTCCGTCAAAGCTAATAAAATCGTATTTATTTAGATTCAATAAAAATAATACCTCCACATGATATAAGCAGCTTAATTGTTCTACATACTTTTCAACATTATTATACCTGTCTGCCGCTTCTTTCCATATTTTAATACAATTCTCCAAATCATTATATTCACTCTCAACCTCAGCAATTAAATAATAGTCGCATATTTCTCTAAGTTTATTAACATCCTCATATTTACACTTAGAGTCATTAGACATCAGTTCAGCTTTTATAGACTTCACCTTATTATTTAGATATTTATTATCCAGCCCATATCTATTGATAGTATTTAAAACATCTTCACATAAACTTAGTGCTTCCTCTAGCCTGGCATAAGGATATTCGTTTAATAATTCACATTTTTTTATGCTTAATATTATATCTAATGTGACAGAGTCATCGCCAATATTTTTCCCTATTAATCCTTCAATAAAATCTAATTTTAATTGAGTATAAATTTTCCACTTATCAAGTCGGTTTAATATTCCTACTATACTGTAATTACTAAGTTTTTCCACTAAGAAATACTCATTCAAAAACGGCCTTAAACAAATATTCAATTCACTAGTTGGTATTGAATTAAATAATTCCAAAACCTTCTCCCAATACAAATTACAATTTCTTTTATTACTTTCAGTCTTATATAAGTAGTAATACGCCATCAATAAATAATTTAAATCAAGCAGCTCTGATTTTTCTCTATATACCTTTTTCTCTTCATAATAAATCAACTCATTCGCATATTTATTAGCTTTATCTATTTTCCCCTGCTCAATGAGTAATCTTATCAAATCTACACATATATATGATGAATAAACAGTATTTGAGTCACTATTCCTGTCATTTGATAATATTTCTTCCATTATTGAAATAG
>ERZ773180.1688-NODE-1688-length-10519-cov-9.180619_pt1 | contig 10519 bp, 6 predicted proteins | sample MGYA00511080_ERZ773180 | MGnify/ENA primary metagenome ERZ773180 (study PRJEB29015, sample SAMEA2738175) | human oral metagenome | biome: human oral; feature: human-associated habitat; material: saliva | place: China | collected 2178 ...
CTAAGATTGTTGAAATCACTGTTCAAAGAGATACTGATAAAGATGGAGATCCAGACGTAACAGATCCAGATGATGACAATGATGGCGTAACAGATGTTGAAGAAAACAATAAGGGATCAAATCCTAAGGATGCAAATTCCAGACCTGCAGCTGTAATTACACCAATTTCTCCAACAACAGTATCAAATCCAACACAAACAGTAGTTGAAGGAAATCCAATTACAAATGTAGTAGTAACACCAGGAAATAATGATGCTACTGTAACAGTAGATGAAAGCAAGCTTCCAAATGGAGTTACTTATGATCCAACAACAAAGACAATTAGTGGAACACCGAATGTAAATGATTGGGGTCCAACTGAGGAAACAAGAAAGTTTGACATTCCTGTAGTTGTTACAAACCCAGATGGTTCAAAAGTAACTAAGATTGTTGAAATCACTGTTCAAAGAGATACTGATAAAGATGGAGATCCAGATGTAACAGATCCAGATGATGACAACGATGGAGTAACAGATGTTGAAGAAAACAATAAGGGTTCAAATCCTAAGGATGCAAATTCCAGACCTGCAGTTGCTCCAACAGTAAATACTGATGCTAATGATTCAAGAGGAAAATTACCTAAAACAGGTTATGATACAAATATTGGATATACAGCATTTACTGCAATATCAGGATTATCTCTAGGACTTCTAGCTCTTAAAAAGAAAAAAGAAGATGAAGAAGAGTAAAATTTAGGATATAGCAAGCTATATAAAATCAAATAATATTAAGAGAAGATCTTTGCATACGCAAGGGTCTTCTTTATTATTAGTTAATAATAAAAACAATATCTATGTTGTTAGAATAAAAATATATAAAAAAATTAAGCTTATTTTGATAATTTTTATAAAGTTATAATCAAAAATAAGCTTTTTTGTAAAAATAGTAAAAATTTTAAATCTAATAAATGGCTAAAAATACAACTTTGTTAGATAAATATCAAAAAAATTTAAATTTTTTTGAAAAAAGTGTTGACAAAAGAAAAAAAATCATTTATAATCTATAGCAAGACGTTGAAGAGAAGAGTAGAAAGTCATTCAATCAGTACAGAGACATTTCGTTTGGTGAGAGAAATGAGAGAGAAACTTTCGAACATGGCCTTGGAGTCATCACATCGAGATTTGTTTACAGATTTAGGTTGTGACGGGAGTGCCCGTTATAGCATTGCGAGTATGATAGTACTCAATAAGGTCTTTTTAGTGATAAAAAGATGAATTAAGGTGGTAACACGTGAGTTTTCGCTCTCGTCCTTTATTGGACGGGAGCTTTTTTTTTACTTCACAACTAGGTGCGCAACTGGTTCTTAATTTTTAAAATCTATCATTCTCTTTCAGCATTTATAGGATAAAACAAAGGAGAAAATATTAATGAACAAAAGAACAAAGGATATTTTTATAGTAGGATTTGCCCTGTTTGGTTCCTACTTTGGAGCAGGAAACCTGATATTTCCTCCCCTGATAGGGTTTTTGTCGGGTAGCCAATGGTCAATAGCTGCTTTTGGATTTTGTATATCAGCGGTATTGATGCCAGTTGTTGGACTTTATGTAATTTCTAAAAATGGTGGATCGCTTGAAGCCATGACTTCAGATATACATAAAAATTTTGCTAAGTTTTTATTATTATTTATAATGATTTTTGCAGCATGTATTTCTGTGCCTCGTACAGGAGCCGTTTCTTACGAATTAGGCTTTAAGGCATTATTTCCAAATGTTTCAATTGTAGCATTTATCATTGGATATTTTGCAATCGCATTATATTTTTCATTAGATATTGACCGAATGATAAATAGTGTTGGTAAATACTTAACACCTCTATTAGTGATACTATTAATTGGAATCATCATTAAAGGAATTTTAACTCCAATTGGAGTTCCAGTAGTACCACAACAAGGCGGAATTTTTACACATTCTTTCTTAGAAGGATATCAAACTGGAGACTTAATAGTAAGTTACTTAATAGGAACAGTATTTATTGGAGACATTATTTATAGAGGTTATCGTACAAGTAAAGAGAGAAATAAACTTACTGCATATTGCGGAGTTATTGCACTAATTCTTTTAGCAGTTATTTATGTAGGTTTAATCTATCTTGGAGCTTCAGTAAGTAGTTACTATCCAAAAGATATTGATAGAAGTAAATTGTTATTAGCAATTGCAGAAAGAGTTTTAGGAAAGAAGGGAATGTCATTCCTTTCAGCAGCAGTAGTTCTAGCTTGTGTAACAACAGCAATCGGACAAATTACTTCAATAGCAAACTTCTTCCACGATTTTTCAAATGGAAAGATTCCACATAAAATTGCTGCTGTAGTATCAGCATTACTTGGAGCAATAATTGCAGTACTTGGAGTTGAAAATATAGTTTACTTTGCAACACCAATTTACAAAGGAGTTTATCCAAGTTTAATAGTACTAATGATTTTAGGTATTTTCCGTAAGTTTATACCTAATAAACAAAGTTTTAGATATGCATTAATATTTACATTAGCAGTAAGTATTTTAGAAGCAATTTTATCAGTTGCAGATATAGGAATAATTAAATCATTTATAGATATACTTCCATTAAGTAATTTAGGATTTTCATGGTTCTTACCAGCAACAGTTGGATTTATTCTAGGAGCTATAATCGGTAAGGAACCAATAACTCAATTTGAGTAAAAGTCATTTTTAAATAAAAATATTAAATATAAAGGAGAGAACATTATGACAAACAAATACAATACAAGCACAATCTGTGTACAAGGTGGGTATGACCCAAAAAAAGGAGAATCAAGAGTAGTACCAATAGTACAATCAACAACTTTTAAATATGAGTCATCAGAACAATTGGGAGATTTATTCGACCTAAAAGATGTAGGATATTTCTATACAAGACTTGCAAATCCTACAAATGATGCAGTAGCAAATAAGATTTGTCAATTAGAAGGTGGAGTTGCTGCAATATTAACTTCATCAGGACAAGCAGCTAACTTTTATGCAATATTAAATATAGCTAGCGCTGGAGACCATGTAATTTCAACTTCAGCAATCTATGGAGGAACTTATAACCTTATAGCTAATACACTTAAAAATTTAGGAATTGAATCAACTTTCGTTGATCCAGATATCTCAGATGAAGAACTACAAACAAAGTTTAAACCAAATACAAAATTAGTTTTTGGCGAAACTTTATCAAACCCATCATTAAAAGTTTTAGATATTGAAAAATTTGCTAAAGCTGCACATAAAAATGGAGTGCCTCTAATAGTTGATAATACATTCCCAACACCAATCTTCTGTAGACCTTTTGAATGGGGAGCAGATATTGTTACTCACTCAACTACAAAATATATGAACGGTTCTGCTAACTCAGTTGGTGGTGTAGTAGTTGACTCAGGAAACTTTGATTGGACTCAATATAGCGAAAAATATCCAGGACTAACAACTCCTGATGAAACTTACCATGGAATAATTTATACTGAAAGCTTTGGTAAGGGCGCATATATTACAAAAATGACAACTAACTTGATGAGAGATTTAGGTTCTATTCCTTCACCACAAAACTCATTCTATCTTGGAGTTGGTTTAGAAACTTTACATTTAAGAATGGAAAGACATTTCCAAAATGCTTTAGCTATTGCTCAACATTTAGAAAAACATCCTAAAGTAGCTTGGGTTTCATTCTCAGGATTAGAAAAAGATAGCCAACATGAATTAGCTCAAAAATATCTACCAAACGGATCTTGTGGAGTTATAGCATTTGGAATCAAAGGCGGTAGAGAAGAAGCAGTTAAATTCATGGACTCATTAAGATTAGCAGCAATTGTTACTCACGTAGCTGATACAAGAACTTGTGTATTACACCCTGCATCAACTACACATAGACAAATGAATGATGATGAGTTAGTAGCAGCTGGAGTATCTCCAGACCTAATCAGACTTTCTGTAGGTATAGAAGATGTTCGTGATTTAATAGCTGATATTGACCAAGCATTAGAAAAATAAATTAGATATTAGTTTCCCTAAAGGAGTTGTATATATTAGATGTTTTATCCTATATAACAACTCCTTTTTTATTGATATTAAAGATTCAAAATGGTATAATTTCTTATATAAAAGTATTATATTTCATATATGATAATAGGAGGTGTGTTATGAATTTAATTATTAAAATATTTGCAACTTTAGTAGCGATTGAGTTTATATATATAATGTATCTGGAAACTTTTGCTACAACTTCTGAAAAAACTTCAAAAACATTTGGAATGGACAAACAAGAATTACAAAGAAAATCAGTAAATGTTTTATTAAAAAATCAAGGGATTTATAATGGACTAATTGCTGTGTTAATTTTTCTTTCAGTTTTTGTTTTTACTAGCCAAATAGCTGTATCAATTTTAATGGGTTATATCATTCTTGTAGCAATTTATGGTTCAATTACTAGTAACCCTAAAATTATATTAATGCAAGGTGGACTAGCTATAATTACATTTATTTTATCTATAATTCTTTAAAATATTTTAGATAAGTATTGATATTCGACCGTAGGGGATGATATTTTGAATAGAAAAACAAATGAAAGTATTCGTTCAAAAATTTTGGGTATTTGTTTGATTTTAGCTGGTTTTATAATTGCTATATTTGCATTTAGTCAACTTCTTGATAAGGATAATACTTACATCAATCTCGAAAGTAGTGGAGAGCGAATTGAAAATAGTATTTTTTATAAATATGATAACAAGATTTATGCACTTATTCCAAGTGGAGGATATTATATTGTAGAGGGTGTAGATATAGATTCTTTTAGTATAGTTAAATCTAAGAATACTTATGACTCTTCTGTTGTAGGAAAGGACAAAAATTACGTTTATTTTGGAAATGTTAAAATTAAAGACCTTAATCCGAAAGAAATAACTAATGTTGGAAATGGATATTATACTGATGGAAAAACTACTTATTTTTGTTCTCTACTTTCTGAGAGAAATAAAGAAATTTCATATCTTTCAGATGCTTTTGGAAATATAGTTCACATTTTTAATAAAAATTATAAACCTAAGTCATATATTTATCCATATCATAAATTGAATACCGAAAAGAAAATTACAAAAATTAATAATTTGATATATTTTGCAACTGACGGAAAGATCCTTTATTATAAAGGTAAAGCTCTTGAAAATGCTGATATGAATACAATAAAACATATTTCTAAACTTGGAGAATATTTTTCTGATAAAGAAAATGTCTATTACAAAGATGAGCTTTTACCAATTAAAAATAGTGGAGAATTGGAAGTTGTTTTTAGTAGTCAAGGAAGTGAATTTCTTTTTGATAGACAAACAGGAGAGGTATTTAAAGATAATATAAGATTTGATGAAAAATCTGCACCATATGTAGCTATTGGTAACAATAGTTCACATATTTATAATATGTTTTTTGTTTCAAATAATGGTGTTTATTTTTTTAATCAAAGAAAAAATAAGCAAGTAAGAATTGGAGATAATAAATTTAAAGGTAAAATAAAATTTTTAACTGAAAATGTGTTTTGTGATGATGAAAATATGTATTTTTTAAGTTCACATCAAACTTTTATCAACTATTTATATGGACATAGAGCAAAGTATTTATATAAAGAAATATCTGAAATCACAAAATTTGATAAAAAAGAAGGTTGGAAAAAAATAAAAGATTTAGGTCAAATTTCTGATGGTTCAATTTGGACAAAAAATGGAAAATATTATTATTTCGACAACTTAGGAAATAGTCAGCTTGTAAATAATACGGTATTTGAAATTATAGATAATAAAGTTTTAGATGAATTATTATATGATAATGGCAATTTAAGTGTTGATAGAATTAGAACAATTATTAAAGAAGGTAAACTTCATGCGATTTCTGGTGAAGTTGTATATGCTGCAACAGTTAAATATAGAGGATTTTATCGTTATTTATTTTTATTAACACCATTAGTAATTATTGGAACTGAACTTAAATGGAGAAATATAAAAAAAATAGTCAAATTAAAAATCAAAAAAAACATAATTAGATTGAAAAACTGATTATGTTTTTTTATGTTAAAAAGTCTAAAAACATTTAAATTTAGAGTTTTACAAGATTAGTAACATTTTTGTAATTGTTGACATTTTTTAAATAAAAGAGTATAATCATCGTGATAATGTTAATTGCGAAGATACAATTTTATCGTGGCAATTAATAAAATATAGTGTAAAAGGAGCATATTATGAAAATGGGAAAAAAATCTTCAAAAAAGAGATTTAAAGTAGCTACTACTTCTGTTCTTGCTGCTGTACTTTTAAGTTTAAGTTTAAATAGCAGTAAGGTATACATGGCTGAAGAAAATGTAGAAGTTACAACTGAAAATGTTAATGAAAATGAAAGAAATCTTCCGAAAGTTAGAACTAGAGCAGCTGAGGGAGATGGAGATGATATAGCAGTACTTCCAAAAATACCTACTCCTGTAAATCCAGGTGTATATGCAGATAGAAAAGAAGTTGGAGAAGCAGAAATTGACCCAGATAATGGGAATGTAGATATTGTAGAAGAAGTTAATTATATTCCATTAGGTAAAGTTCAATTAGTTGACAAAGCTACAGGAAATGTAATAGCTCAACAAGTTTATGCAAATGATCCTAGCGATGCTACAAAAGCAGCTCGTACTAAATTACCAAAAGTACCTGAAGGATATAAATTTGTATCAGAAAATTTAACTCTACAAAATTCTGCTATTGAAAAAGTAACTAAAGTACATAAAGGACAAGGTGGAGGCAAAGAGATTATTAAATCTGAAATTACACTTACTAAGGTAGGCGATGATTTGTTTTTTGATCCAACAAATAATCAAGTTCAACCTTTAGTTGATGGTGCATCTTTTAGTTATTCTCAAGGAAATAATGTAATTTTTTACATTGTTAAGAATGAACCAGAAAAACCAGCTGAAGAGCCTAACAAACCAGAAACTCCAAAAGAAGAGCCTAAGAAACCTGAACCTAAAAAACCTGAACCTAAGAGAGAAAATCCAGCACCAAAACGCGGATTACCAAAGACAGGTGTTGAAACAACTTCTGTTGTAGTACCAACATTGGGAGCTATCTTAGCAGGATTTGCTTTTAGAAGAAATAGAAAAAATAAATAAATTTTTTGGATTTTATAATAAAATATAAACACCCGTAAAGAAAAATGCTATCTTTTGGGTGTTTTTCATTTTTTAAATTTTAATTAATTAAATTATTGAACTTAAAATCGTATTGTGATATAATTTATTTAATTCACATAATGAGCATTGACAGATGTCTATGAATAAAAATATTTATTTTATATTAAAAAGGAGGAGATTATAAAATGAAGAACAAAATTAAGAAGTTTCTTTCATTTGTTACAGCAATCGTAATAACATTAGGTGTAATAATACCTAGTGCTTCATTTGTTCACGCGGCCACTACTTTAGAAGTAGCACAATATACAAAAACTAGTGGAGTTGTAAAAGGGGTAACTGCTAGTAATAATGGAACTTATGAAGGAAAATGGACTGCTGAAATTCCAATGGGAAAAGTAATGGCAGGAATTGAAAATGAGATGAAACAAGCAGCAGACAGTGGATACTATCCACATGGTAAAGATGGTAAAAATAAAATTGCATATGTAGAATATAAAGTTACATTCCCTGAAGGTGTGACTATTGATAATTCAAATATTACTACTGATAACACAACTGGTATGTTTAATAAAGCAGCATTTACTTATACTGTAAATGGACAAGTTGTAACATTTAAATTACCACTGAACGATGTAAATTGGGCAGGTATATACAGTGGATATACTAACGATGGTGGAGCTAATTCAGATAAGAAAATTAGCTTAAATATTCCATATACTGTAAAGGCAACAAGTCTTGATGAAGCAAAAGCTTTAGAAACTAAAAATATTACTGCAAAAGGTGATTTTGAAACACATGCTAGTGGTTTTTTATATGCTTTTACTAAGGTCGTTTATAATACAGATATTAGCACTAAACCTTTAGCTACTGATTTTTCAAAATCTGATGTATTTGTAAAACCAACAAATATTGATTTTACACAATCTGTTAATATAGATGCAGATATTTTAATTGCCGGGGATACTGGTAATAATACAATAGTTAAACAAAAAACAGATGAAATAGATTTTGAAGGTGTTATTAAGGCTAAGACTATAAAAGATCAAATGGCTGCTATTGAAGCTTCACATCAAGGAGCGAATGCTAATGATATTAAATTAGAGAACTTAGATACTCATTTCTATGCAAATCTTACATTGCCAGAAGGTTTAGATTTTACAAAATCAGAAGCCACTCTTACTGGTTCAAATGGATCTTTTGAAATTGAAGAAGCAAAAGTTGAAGGAAAGACTGCAAAAGTTAAGTTCAAACTAGTTGGAGCAGAAAACATTAATAATTTCGCTAAATTAAAAGAAGCGATAAATAAAGTAGATGATGAACTTAAAGTTACATTTAAAACTGCAAAATTTAGTGATAGCGCTCAAAGTGATACTGACTATGAAGTAACTGGTAGTGTTCTTGGAAATTTAAAAGCAAAAGCAACTCATACCGTAACTGGAAGTGTTGTTAATTTTAATTTATCTTGGAATGGAATTCAAACAGATGCTGGAAAGAGCAATTCTAATCCAAATGCAATTGCAATTTCTATTAAATACTTAGCTCCAACAGAAGATAATATATCAGCAGTTGGAAATCTAGAAGGTGATTTACTAGTTAATGGAGATACACAACATGATAAAGTCTATGAAGCTAACAAAAATGATTCATTGACTATGACAGGTTTATTAAATGTAACTCCAATTAAAAATCAAGTAAAAGATTTAGAAAATACTTATGCTGTCTCTGGTGTAGCAACAAATATCAAAGTAGAAAATGCTACTACTTCTTTTACAGCTAAGATGACATTACCTGAAGAATTAAAGTTTGCTGATGATTATACTGTTGAATTAGCAGGAGCAAATGGAAAATTCAAAATTTCAGAACAAAAAGTTGAAGGTAAGACAATAACAGTTACTCTTACGATAGCAGATGAAATTCAAACTTTTAAAGAAGTAAAAGAAGCTGTTGAAGGAGTAGATAATGAGCTAAAAGTTAATGTAAAAGGAGTTAAATTCGATACAGATAAAGCTATAGCTAATACAAATTATACAATTAATGGAACTGTTTCTGGTAAGTTTAAAGCAAAAGCTACAAATATTCTTTCAGGAAAAGTAATTAATTTTGATTACACTTGGAATGGAGTTCAACTTGCTGGAGGAGAAGATTCAACAGATCCTACTACTAGAGATATCAAACTAACTGTTAAATATGTTGAAGATAATGAAAATGTATTTGAAGCAACTCAAAAACTATTAGGAGATATTTTAGTTGGAAATGAAACAGAGCATGATAAAGTGTTTGAAGTTGAAAAGGATGCGAAAGTTGCATTTACTGGTTCTTTAGATGTTTCACCTGTTAAGAAACAAATGAAAGAAATTGAAGAACGATTCAATAGAACAAATGTAGATCCTACAACTATTACAATTTCAGATTATAGTTCAACTTTTACAGCTAAATTAACATTACCAGAAGAAATGGATTTTGACGGAAATCCTCAAGTATCTCTTTTAAATGATAATGGAAAGTATAAGATAGTTAGCTCAAATGTAAATGGAAAAACTATTGAAGTAGTTATGACTGTAAATAAAGATGTTAATACATTTGCAGAATTAAAAGATGCTGTAAATGGAATGGAAGATAAACTTAATGTTGTAGTTAATGGTGCTAAATTTAATAATAAAGCTTCAGAAAATACAAATTATACAGTTAAAGGTACAATGACTGGAGAACTTAAGGCAAAAGCAAAAGACACAAGAACTGGTGCTGTAATTAACTTTAAATTAAACTGGGAAGCTGAACAATTACCAGAAGGAGCAGATGCAATTAATCCTACAAGTAAGGATATAACATTTACTCTAAAATATTTAGCTACAAAGCCACCAGTAAATCCATCAAATCCAGTTAATCCTTCAGAACCAAAGTTACCTAGAACAGGTGCAGGAACAAATATTGCTCTTTATTCAGTTCTAGTTGGAATTTCTGGAGCAGTTACTACAATTGGATTTAAAAGAAAAAAATCTAATAAATAACTGTTAAGTTTGAATCAAAAATAAATAAATCGATCTGTAGAAAATTTCTATAGGTCGATTTTTATTGTGAAACAACAAGGTTCCCGGGTACCCACCCGATGTGAAGCATCGTGGAAGGGTGGGGTTTTTATTACGAAGTAACAAGGTTCCCGGGTACCCACCCGATGTGAAGCATCGTGGAAGGGTGGGGTTTTTATTACGAAGTAACAAGGTTCCCGGGTACCCACCCGATGTGAAGCATCGTGGAAGGGTGGGGTTTTTATTACGAAGTAACAAGGTTCCCGGGTACCCACCCGATGTGAAGCATCGTGGAAGGGTGGGGTTTT
>ERZ773180.1692-NODE-1692-length-10506-cov-4.388001_pt1 | contig 10506 bp, 4 predicted proteins | sample MGYA00511080_ERZ773180 | MGnify/ENA primary metagenome ERZ773180 (study PRJEB29015, sample SAMEA2738175) | human oral metagenome | biome: human oral; feature: human-associated habitat; material: saliva | place: China | collected 2178 ...
TGACTGCTGATGAGCTAGGCAGTTTAACTACGAGCAAGGGTACTGTGGAGCTTCTGTCTAAGCTTGCTCCAGAGTATCTGACAGAGCTTGATCAGATCACGACCTTCGGTCAACTTTCTGCCGGTCAGATGAGTGCATGTAAGGTGCTAGAGCGCTACAAGATGCTGCTTGAAGAAAAGTCTTACGTTGAGATGTGCCAGTGTCTGGATTATCTGCTGCAGTCCATCCCAGCGCAAGGACCTGCACTTGTTTTCTCGCGAGTTGAAGATCTTTCGGAGGCGCGTCTTAAGTTTGTGCGCAGGCTGTCGCAGAAGCGGGATGTGGTGTTTTCTCTCTACGTGCCCGAAGGACCTGCAGGTTACGCGGCAGAGCAGCAGCTGGAGTTGGTTGGCGGCCCGGGATGCGATTGTCGTGTGGATGTGGAGTTGGCGCCAGCCGCAAAAAGTCAGGAGCTCACCGATCTTCTCGCCAGGGTGTTCAGGGCCAAGGAGGGCAATGAGGTTACGCCGAGCGGTGCAGTAACGTTTTTGTCGCCGCTGGGCCAGCATGCCGAGGCAGAGTCTATAAGCAGGTATATCTCTCAGCGTGTTGAGTCTGGTAGTAAGAGCTTTGTGGTGTACGCCTCAGATTCACAAAGGGTTTGGGATGCGCTCTCGCAAAAGCTTGCAGCAAAGGGGATCGCTGCTCACTATAGGCGTTCGGTGCGTATTCAAGACTCTCTTGCAGGACGTGCGTTTGCTAGCTTGATTGATGCGTACGTCACGCTGAGTGAACGCGCAGAGCTCGAGAAAAACATTGACTATCAGGCATCTGACCATCAGATGGGGGATATGTCGTGGTGGCCACCACGTACGCTTACGGACTATCTGATTTCACCTATTTCAGGAATAAGTGTTGAGCGCGCGTGGATGCTGGATAAAAGTTGGCGCGGTAATAGAACGCTGTACGCCACTAGAGTGCTTGAGACGCTTTCTAAGGCGGCTATGAGTTCGCGTTTGTGCGCAGAGACCATCAAGAGCCTTGAGCTTGGCAGAATTGGCTCTGCTGCTCAGCGTATTATTGAATACCTTTCTGCAAAAACATCTGATGAGCAGTCAGAGGCTGCTCAGTCTAACAAGTTGACGCTTCAGTCTCTTCAAAACCAAGAGTCGCTTAAGGTAATGAGCAAGATTGTTTCTTCTGCACAGGAGCTTCATGAGGCGGGATTAAAGCTCACTCCTCAGACACTCAAATCGTTTATTGACCTCTGTAAAGATCAGTCGGTCATGATGTCTGTTTCTAATGGTGTTGAGTACGATATTCAGGTGCTAATCGCTCCTGTAAGCCAAGCTCATTCTTTTGAGCCACATTCTTTTGATGCCGTTATTTTCCAGGGCATGGATACGTTGAATTTTGGCGTCAAAGCATCAGACGGTGCGCTTCAAGAGTTTGTTCGCCATGCGAGTAAAATGCCTAAGGTATCAGAGTTTGCACGTTATCAAAGAGATTTCTATACGGCACTTATAACCGCTTCTACCAGCGTTGCATTTGAAAAGGTTGAACAAAAAGATGTCTTTAACGCAGTAGCTCTCAGTGAGGTTAAAGCATGCTATCCAAAAGACTATGCAAAGAAGACAGGGGTTGCACGTGGAGAAGAAGAGGTGCTGGTAAACCTGTTGCCTCAAGCTACTGACCCAGAACGTGTTGCTGAACTCCCAACAATCGAGTCTGGTGAGATTGACCCTAAACTCAAAAATATTGTGGTACTCCCACGTCATTTGACTAGGGAGACTCTTGAGCAGGAATTACAGGGTCTTATAGAGGTCTCGCGAGAAGGCCTACCGCTTCTTTCCGCTTCTCAGATTGAGACGTATCTTGAGTGTCCTTACAAATGGTTCACGCAACGCCGCATCAAAATTTCTCAGGTAGACACTGAGTTTGCTCCAATGCAGATAGGTACCTTTATCCATCGTGTTTTGGAGCTAACACACGCAACACTTTTAGCTGAAGCACTTGGTTGTAATGTGGCTGAAGTTGATTCAGTAGTTGAATCTGCACTTTTGCAAGACATTCCTGGCTCTAGGATTACATCTGATAACCTAGATCATGCAAAACAAGTGTTAGACAGCTGTTTTGACCAGGTCTGGGATGAGCAATTCAACAACATTAACCGAGCATCTTCAAATGAGCTTATTCCGCATAGCGTTCAAGAAAGAAAACAGGTTGAGAATATACGAGAAGACCTCAAGGATCTTCTCGAGTTTGAAGCTTCGCACTTTATTGGCTATCAGCCCAGGTTTTTTGAGCTTCGTTTTGGTAGAGAAGAAAATGTTGTTGAGTATGCAGGAGCTCAATTTACAGGCTCGATTGACCGCGTAGATGTAAACGCTCATGGTCAGGCACTTATTATTGACTATAAACACAAGGCCACAAAAGATTTGAAGGCTTATTCAGCAAAGTTAAGTCTGGATAGTGAGCTCTCAAAAGAGATTCTGCCAAGGCATGTACAGTCTGCAATATATGCTCAGATTATGAGAAAACAGCTCACCAAGTATAAACTTGAGCCAGTTGCTGCAATTTATCTGGGCACCAAAGAGCAAAAAGATAAGCCTTCATTTGCTCTTGCAGGCATGGCAACAGAAGCGGCAACAGAACATATTTGGAACATACATCCGGAAGATAAAAAGCTCAGGGACCAGGCAGTTATGGTTGTGTCTCAAAACTCAGCGGAGTTTGCAGACTACTTGGACGCTTGGGAGAGTTTAATTGCTCAGAAAGTCCAAGCCATGCTTTCTGGAGATGTTCGAGCCAATCCTTGCGATAAGGATGCATGTAAGTATTGTCCAGTAAAACTGTGTGACAAGAGGAGGTAAGCTACTATGGCTGATACACGTTATACGCCTGGTCAAGAGAAGACCATCAAGACGCTTGATAAGCCTCTTTTTGTTGCAGCAGGTGCTGGTTCAGGAAAAACTTTTACGCTTACACAGAGAATTGTGTGGGCTTTAAAAGAAGGCTCGGGAGCTGACGGAAAGCCGTATCTGAGTAGTCTTGACCAGGCATTGATTATTACGTTTACCAATGCCGCAGCTACAGAAATTAAAGAGCGCGTTAGAGAAGCTCTAGAAAAAGAAGGCCTGCATAGTGCTGCGTTGCAGGTTGATGATGCGTGGATTAGTACTATCCACGGTATGTGCAGCAGAATCTTAAAGATTCATGCACTTGATTTGGGTCTTGATCCTGAGTTTGAAATCATTAACGACATGACCAGAAATCAGCTGGTCAATATATCTATTGAAGAAGTACTCAGAGAGCTTTCTCAAGATGAAAGCTATGCTGAGTTTCTCTCAATCTATGCAGGTAACAGAGATGCACTGAAGTCTCGTATTGAAACGCTGATTTCGTACGCTCAGTCATCTCCTGTAGGAATGGATTCTATTTCATTTATGGGGGATAGCTCTGACCTGGAAGTTCTAAAAGCAGAGCTTGAGAGTCTCTGTGGTGCACTTGAAGCGCTAAAGGTTGCAATCGCTGCCACAAAACCAGATGAAGCAGAGCAGCTACAAAGTATTCAATCTGAGCTTTCAAGTAAATTGCAGCAACACTTGGTTCTCTCGCTAGCTGATTTTGACCAGGCGTTTTGGGATACGTTGCAAAAAGCACTCAAGATTGGTCGTTCTTCAAAAGAAATAAAAAATGTAAAGGATGAAGCTGCGTATCAGCTTAAAGTTTGTAGCGCTTTATTTGGACTTATTCAGGATATGTCTGAGGGTCAGCGTCTGAAAGATGTTACAGAGCAGGTCTACAAGCTCTTTAAACAGAAGAAACTTGCTGTTGGTGGCCTTGATAACGATGACCTTTTGCATCTAACGGCAAAGGTGTTCGAAGAGCATCCAGAGATTGCAGCTGTTTACACGAATAAATTCAAGCTTGTAATGGTTGATGAGTTCCAAGATACGGACCAGCAACAGGTGCAGATGATTAAGAGTCTCTCAGGTAAAGATGCTCAATATCTCACAACGGTTGGTGATGCTCAGCAGTCAATCTATCGATTCCGCGGTGCTGACGTTGACGTGTTCTTTAGACGTCAAGCAGAGGTTTCAGAAGATTTGCAACCCCGTCTTGTAGATAATTTCCGCAGCCACAACGAAATTTTACGATTTGTTGCAAAGGTTTGTAGCGCTGATGGCATGATACCTAACTTTATGGATTTGTCCGCTGGGCGAGAAGAACCTGCAACTCCGTTCATTGCTCATTCACCACGCGTTTATTTTGAAGTTACAAAATTTGAAAAGTCAGGAAATTCTAAGCCAGGCGATGACGTCACAAGAAGCCAGCTTGTTGCGTATCAGCTTGCAGACAGAATCAACACGCTTATGCAGGATGAGAATATCCAAGCAAAAGATGTTGCAATTTTGATGAAATCAGTTAAAAAGGCACAGCCCTATATTGAGGCACTTCGTACCTTTGGAATTGAAAGCGTGGTTTCTGGAGCTTCAACGTTTGGTGAGCAGCCTGAGGTTCAGTTGATTGGTAGTCTTTTACAGGCACTCGCAAATATGTACGATTCATACGAGGGACTGTTTCCTGTACTCTCGAGTGAGATTTTTAGTCTTGATGCGTCTGACCTGCTTCTCTTGGGTACTAATTTTGGAGAAAATGGCCAGAGGATTACCAATAGAGATATTGCAGAGTCAGTGGTAAATGACGTATGTAATCCACCTTTTGAGATAAGTCCAAAGCTCAAAAATGCTTTAGAGGTGTTGAGTAATGCTCGTAGCTCTCTTTCAAACAAGAGAGTTTCAGACGTTATTAAAAAGGTAGTTCTTGATGCCGGATGGATTTCTCGCCTTCAAAAGATGGGAAATGAGGGACAGTCAAAGATTGCAAATATCTTTGCAGCTCTTGAACAAATTGATAGCTTGCAAAAGGAACTGAGCATTGGCGTAGCTTCAGTCGCAAAAGCGTTTAGTCAATGGTGTAACACGGCTAAAGAGTCGCCAAAGGTGCTTCACTGCAGCACTCAAAACGCCGTAACTTTTATGACTATTCATGCTTCTAAAGGATTGGAATTTCCTGTTGTTGCTGTTGTAGGAGCTGTGTCTGGCCCTAAGGCAGGCGCTGGCAGTGAACCATTTTTGCATGTTAAAAAAGACGATTCGTATCAGATTGCATTCTCAAGCAGTTCTAAAAAACTTCATGAATTGTATGATGGCTGTCATGAGGTTCCTACAAGTATTGATGAGTGCAAGGGTCTTCTTGAGTGGAGAATGTTCCTGGAAACTCAAGAGAATGAGTTTGAAGAGCAGGAGCAGAATCGCCGTCTGTATGTTGCTTTAACACGCGCTCGAGAAGCAGTCATTCTCACTTCAACCATCGACCTTACTAAAGAAGGAATTAGTCCTCGTTATACGCGCAAGATTACAAATGCCTTGTTTGAAGAGCCGCCACTTTCTGCTGGTGAGCATCAGTTTGAATATGGTGGAAATCTTGCTGGTTGTATGCGTGTAGTTCAGGGTTCTGGCAAGAAGGATGAGCCTATTCAGGTTGAAGGTTTAGAGTTGGTTGAACCTTCTGATTGCAAGCCAAGTGAAGAGGAAGACTCTCTGGTTGTCGAAACATTTGACCTCTATGAGAAGGTAAGGCTAAGTGTTACCTCAGAAACTACATATGACCAGCGAAAAGGTTTCTTTAGTTACTCATCAGCTCACCAACAAATGGCAGAGAACTTTAAGGTCGAGAATAACCAGAAACTTGAAGACCAGTCTCAGTTAGAACGCCAGGAACATGAGGAGGATAACCTTCAACCAGTAACTGAGACTTCCGTTGTTTTGCCTGACACATTAGCTGATGATGGAGTAGATCCAACCAACCTAGGCTCAGCCTTCCATGAGCTTGCTCAGATTATGGTTGAAACTCAGTCTAAGGTTGATGAAAAAACTATTGATAGATTGTGCTTGAAGAACAGTGTTCCTCAGCGCGCGGTATCCAGGGTCAAACAAGCGCTTGAACTGTGGAGCAATTCTGCAATTAGGCAAGAAGCTTTAGCTCATGATGTGGTTATTGCGGAGTCTCCCTTTACGCTGCAGGTTGATTCTGAATATGGGAACTATGTAGAAGGAGCCATCGATCTTCTCGCTTATAATAAGAGAAGCAAAGATGCGCTGGTAGTTGACTATAAAACAGGCGATAAGGGCCTTAGTGCAACTCAGATCTATGAGCATCATCAGATGCAGGCAAACTTCTATGCCTACGTCTTGATGCAGCACGGATTTACTAAGGTTGAGTGTGCGTTTGTTTGTGTTGAGGTTGAAGAAGCGGGTCAGCCACACGTTGCTCGTTACACGTTTGATGTAAACCATCGACCACGGCTTTAAGGAGGCAAGAACGTGCCTTTTGCACATGTTGTTTTAGATATACCAACTCGTGCTCTTTCTGGCACGTTTGATTACGCCATTCCAGAATCTTTGGAAGAGACTGCGGTTGTGGGAACAACGGTCTTGGTGCCGTTTTCTCACAGGCAGGTTGTTGGCTACGTTGTGGGTGTCTCAGACCGTGTGTCTTCAGGTTTAGATGTTTCTCGCGTTCTTCCAATAACACAAGTCCTGGCAGATTCAGCGTTTGATGAGCAGTCTGCGCGGGTAGCAGAATGGATGAGTAAAGAATACGCCTGTAGTTATGCAGATGCGTTGCATCCTTTTTTAGCGCCTGGCCAAAAGGTTAGAGTCACCAGAAAAGACGCAGAATCTCCTTGGCAACTTGTGTGTGAGAAGTCCGGTCCTGTTGATGAGCGATGGGTTGAGCTGACAGAAAAGGCGGCTGACTTTATGCCTGCGGCAAATGCAAGCAAGCAGCGATCGGTGCTTGAGGCTCTGGCGCAAGGCGCCATGAGGTTATCCGAGCTCTCAGCCACAATCCCAGGAGCTCGCAGTGCAGTAACTGCACTGCAGAAAAAAGGCATAGTTGAGGTGCGCACACAGCGACAAATTCGTGGAAGCCAGGAGGGTCTGGGAACCACGCTTTCAAGTGGTGTAGCACCTCGTCCTCAGCAACTTACTGAGGGGCAAGAGTCTGCTCTTGCAGCAATCGAGACTGCGCAAACTGCTGCTCAGGGCGATGTTGTGCTTATTGATGGTGTAACAGGCTCAGGTAAAACCGAGGTGTATCTCTCTGCTATTGAGAAGACCTTAGCAGCTGGCAAGGGTGCTGTGGTGCTTGTCCCAGAGATTTCTCTTACCGCGCAAACAGTAGGACGATTCCGTTCACGTTTTGGCGAGCAGGTAGCCGTTCTTCACTCAAAGCTTTCGCTTGGCGAGCGCTTTGACCAGTGGGATTTAATCAGGCAGGGTAGAGCCCGCGTGGTAGTAGGCGCACGCTCTGCATTGTTTGCGCCCATCCAAAATCCTGGACTGTACATCATTGACGAGGAACACGAGGCTTCATACAAGCAAGATTCGCTCCCACGCTATCACGCAAGAGAAGTTGCTGCTCAGATGGCGCGTCTCCGCGGTGCTGCGCTGGTGCTTGGTTCTGCAACACCTTCGCTTGAGAGCTTATATCGAACGGCTCAAGGAAGCTGGCGTGGCACTAACTGGACACGCGTCGCCATGACCGAGAGGCCTGGCGTGGCGGTTCTTCCGCAGGTCCAGGTAGTTGATATGGCTTCCCAGTTCAAAAACGGAGGCAGATCGGTCTTCTCGTCAGCTCTTGCTCAAGCACTACAAGAAACAACAGAGCGCGGCGAGAAAAGCGTTCTACTCCTTAATCGTCGAGGATTCGCAAACTTTTTGATGTGTCGTGAGTGTGGCTGTGTGCCCGAGTGTCCGCACTGTTCGACGTCTCTCACGTACCATGAGCGCACGCATTCTCTGGTTTGTCACAGTTGCGGCAGGCAGTGGTCACAGCATGCGTATCCTAACCCTTCCAGCACATGTCCAAACTGCGGCAGCCGTTATATGGGTGCATATGGTGTGGGAACACAGCGTGTAGAAGATGAGCTCAAGCTTCTGCTTGGCAGCGATGCGCCAATTATTCGTATGGATGCCGATACCACGGCTAAAAAGGGCGAACATCAGCGTCTTCTTGAGCTTTTTGACGCAACTCCTGGAGCTGTGCTTATTGGTACGCAGATGATTGCAAAGGGTCTGGATTTTCCTGATGTCACCTTGGTTGGTGTTATCAATGCCGACACCATGCTTAAGCTGCCAGATTTTAGAGCAGCTGAGAGAACATTTGACTTGCTGGAGCAGGTTGCTGGTCGTGCAGGTAGGGGAGAAAAGCCAGGTAAGGTCATCATTCAGTCGTACTGGTCAACACATCCTGCTATTGCTTCTGTAGTTACACATGACAGACGCCCGTTTCTTGATGCAGAACTTAAAGAGAGAAGAGAGGGGGCTTATCCGCCTTTCTCGCGCTTGTCTAATGTGCTTTTCTGGGGAGCTTCAGAAAAAGAAGTTCGTCGCGTAGCAGATCATATGGCAGAGGCGCTGCATACAAAGTTAGACGCGCAAACAGGATGGGAGATTTTGGGTCCTGCTGATTGTGTAAAAGCTAAGGTAAAAGATAAGTATCGCAGACATATTTTAGTAAAATCTCCCGTGGACGCTCAGGTGGGAGAAATTCTTTCTGAGTGTGCTGCTTCACTTGATAAAAGAGTGGGTATCAACATGACATTAGATGTTGACGCTTACGACATGATGTAAGGATAGGCATGAGTTCTGAAGCTGATGATATGGTACTTTGGCCAGACCCTCGTCTGAGCCAAGAGTGCGAAGAGATTGACGATATAAACGATGATGTTCGCAAGATGGCCGAGCATATGCTCAAGGTTATGTATGCCACCGATGGCGTTGGTCTTGCTGGACCTCAGGTTGGCTATATGAAACGCATGGTAGTCATTGATGTTGACTATCCAAATGGCCAAGAGAACCCTTTTGTGCTCATTAACCCAGAGATCAAAGTTGCAGATGGCGAGCCTCGTGTATATGAAGAGGGCTGTCTTTCGTTCCCTGGCATTACTGTTCCGGTTACGCGTCCAAGCCATGTTGTCGTTCATGCATATAACCTCGAGGGCGATCTGATGCGCTATGAGGCAGAAGGAGATCTTCTCGCCGTTTGTCTGCAACATGAGATTGACCACATCAACGGCGTAACCATGCCAGATCATCTGGGACCAGGTGCTCGTATGGAGACACTACAGGAGTACAAAGAGGCGCTGGCATCTGGTGCCCGTCCTGGTCAAACAGACTATTAGGAGTTGACATGCGCGTAGTCTTTATGGGAACTCCAAATTTTGCTGTTCCATCGCTCAAAAAACTTGCCCATGACCACCAGGTCGCTCTAGTCATTACAAGACCAGATGCGGTTCGTGGTCGTGGAAAGACGCTGGAGCCATCTCCCGTAAAAGAGTGCGCACAAGAGCTTGGATTACCTGTTCTTGAGGCAAACCGTATGACTCCAGAAGTAATCTCTGCAATGCGCGAGGCACAACCAGAAGCGCTCTGTGTGGTTGCCTTTGGATGCATTTTGCCAGATGAGGTTATCTCTCTTGCGCCTTATGGTGCATTGAATGTACATGCGTCGCTGTTGCCTCGCTGGCGAGGAGCTGCTCCAATTCAGCGTGCTATCCTCGCGGGTGACGCGATTGCTGGCGTTTCTATCATGAAGATTGCACATGAGCTTGACGCGGGAGACTGGTGCAAGCAAGCGTCGTGTGAGGTTGGCTCTAAAAAAACTGAGCAGCTCACTGACGCTTTAGCACATTTGGGTGCTGACGCACTGTCTGAGGCTCTTTCTGAGCTCAAGGAAGGCTCTCTTGAGTGGCATGCACAAGATGAGCGAGAAGTAACGTTTGCTCCTAAAGTTACCAAGCAAGAAATGAAGCTTGCTCCAGAAGATTCGGCCCAGGTAAATGCGTTGAGGATTCAGGCTTCGTCTGATACCGCTCCTGCTCGCGTGTCTGTTGGAGGCAGGTCTCTTCGCGTTTTGTCCGCTCAGCTAGCTCCAAGTGAAGTTTCTGTTGCTCAAGGTCAGGTTGCTCTTCAAGATCATAGGTTGTTCCTTGGCTGTGCTGAAGGAACTCTTGAGCTTCTTGAGGTACGTCCAGATGGCAAGCGCTCTATGGATGCAAAATCATTTGCCGCTGGACTTCAGAAGTCCCAGATGACCTGGCAGATGCTTCAATAATGGCCACCTTAACTCTTGCTCGAAGAGTAGCCTATCAGGCATTTTTTGAGTGCAGACGTAACAACCTACGTATTCGTGATTACTTGAGGGAGTCAAAAGACTTCTCGGAGCTTTCTGTACAAGACAAAGCTTTTGCTACTCGTCTTGCTCTGGGGGCAACGCTTACTAAAGGCAAACTTGATGAAGCTTTAAAGAATCATCTTAAGTCAGGTATTCATCTAGAGCCAAAGGTACAGGACGCTCTCCGTATTGCTGTATTTGAGGTTTTATATTTAGAGACTAGACGTGACGCCGCCATTAGCCAAGGTGTTGAGCTGGTAAAGTCTGTCTCAAAGCGTTCTT
>ERZ773180.1695-NODE-1695-length-10485-cov-27.831256_pt1 | contig 10485 bp, 11 predicted proteins | sample MGYA00511080_ERZ773180 | MGnify/ENA primary metagenome ERZ773180 (study PRJEB29015, sample SAMEA2738175) | human oral metagenome | biome: human oral; feature: human-associated habitat; material: saliva | place: China | collected 2178 ...
TGACTCTTCTTGACTTGGAAGACTACATCAAAGTGAAAGAGCAAATGCTTGCTGACTACGAAGACCGTGACGCATGGTTGGATAAAGTCATCGTCAACATTGCTAAAGCAGGATTCTTCTCATCTGACCGTACAATCGCTCAGTACAACGAAGATATCTGGCACTTGAACTAAGATTCTTTGCATCAGATTATAAAATAAAACGCATCTTTAATAGATGCGTTTTTTGATTTTAGCTATAAAAGAGTAGGGACTTTTATAGAAATTTACCCATCCTGTTAAAAAGCTAGCACAATATAGGAAAAACAGGTATACTATTGTTAATTAAAATGAATCATATCAAGGATAGGGAAAATTATGACAAAAAAATTAGCGTTGGCAGTAGTACTTTTGGGAATGGCACTGTTGACATTGACAGGTTGTTTTATGAAAAGTAGCCGAAGATTTATCGAAGGGAAAGCCTCGGAGTTAAGTCAGGTCTATCCGACGGAGAATCTAGAAGACTTGTTTGAAAAGTTTCCAGGAGGGTTTAGTATTTGGAGTGAAGACCTTTATGATTATAAAGAGGAGGGTTATCTCTTCCAATCTGTAAAGTTAAATGGTGATATCGAGGCTCGAAAAATTATTGGAACTATTTTATGGGAGAAAGTAACTTTTGATAATGATGATAAAAGACATACAGAAGTACTCTATGAAGGTGGAGTAGTTTATAAAGATGGAATGATTCAATTGATGGATCCTCAGGCAAATGCGACGATAAGGAATCCTAAACTATTGCTCCAAGAATTTACAATCAATAGAAATACTCTGTCGAAATTAAAATTGGGGAGAAAAAGCTATAGTTTTGAAACAGGGAGCGCAGATATTGACTATACTCTATCGGATCCGATTTTAAACAACTACATGGGGGTGGAGCAGGATAAAAAATTAAAAATGATTTTTTATATCATGTCTGAAACTGTCGAAAATAAGGCCTATAGCTATACTTTAGATATTAAAGATGGGCATAACTCTCATTCGGAATTATTTAGTGGTTACAAAAGCAAGCAATATAAACTTTATAATGATTGATGGAGGAATTTATGAGGAAAAAATTAGCGTTGACAGCAATACTTTTGGGAGTGGCGCTGACTCTATCTGGCTGTAGTCTAAAGAGTAGTCGAAGATTTATCGAAGGGGAAGCTGCAGAGTTAAGCAAGGTCTACCCGACGGAGAATCTAGAAGACTTGTTTGAAAAGTTTCCGGATGGATTTCAGATAGATGTTATGGATGCTGAAAATCTTGACGAAGATGAAAGAACTTCATCAATAATTTATCATTTAATATTAAATGGGATTTCGGAAACGAGAGAAATTAAAGGGAAGTACACTAAAGAAAAAGCATTTAAAAATTCATCAGGGAAGATAGAACATGAAATGTTGTATCAAGGAGAGGTTTACTATAAAGGTGGTAGTCTTCACTTGTCAGATGACACCGATGCTAACAATAAAGAAAAAGGTGACTTAAAACATACACGTCTTTTAATGCAGGATTTTCCTATTTCTAGGTCTAGTTTAAAAGGCCTAGAGGTTGTTCGGAAAGGATATAGCCTTGAGACCGGTTCTGCCAGCATCACCTATAAGCTTAAAAATGAACAAGTGAATGATTATTTAGGCTTAGAAAAAGATGACCAAATTAATATGGATATCAATATTTTTGAACCAACGATATCAGGTAAAAGTTATGGATATACTGTTATTTTTAGAAAAAATGATATTGATCACACTGAGATGATTACTGGAAAACTAGAGGGATATGAGCAATGAGCGAAAATAAAGGATACACAGTTCTAGACGGGACGAATCCAACACTGGATGCTTCAGATTTGTTTTACAATAAGGAGAAAAATTTATGTTTAAAAAACCAGGGTTGATAGTTTTGTTAGTTGGGGTTGTGGCGCTGACTCTATCTGGATGTAGTCTAAAAAGTAGCCGAAGATTTATCGAGGGGAAGGCTGCGGAATTAAGCAAGGTCTACCCAACGGAGAATCTGGAAGACTTGTTTGAAAAGTTTCCGGATGGATTTCGGATTCAAAGTGATGATCTTTATGATTATAAAGAAGGAGAGGGCTATCTGTTCCAATCTGTGAAATTGAGAGGAGATGGGGAAACTAAAAAGATAATAGGAACTATTGTTAGTGAGAAGATAACATCGAATGGAACAAAGGCTCCGACTGTAGAAAAAGTATATGAAGGTGGAGTAGTTTATAAAGATGGAATGATTCAATTGATGGATTCTCAGGCAAATGTAATGATAAGGAATCCTAAACTATTACTCCAAGAATTTACGATTAATAGAAATACTCTGTCGAAATTAAAAATGGGAGGAAAAGGTTATAGTGTTGAAACAGGGAGCGCAGATATTGACTACACAATCACAGAACCAATAGTAAATAACTATATGAGAGTGGAGCAGGATAAAGAATTAAAAATGATTTTTTATATCATGTCTGGAACTGTTGAAAATAAAGCATACAGTTATACTTTTGAGATTAAAGATGGACATAACTCTCATGCGGAGATTATCAGTGGAGGTAAAACAAATGGCGTACGATGATCCGACAGTACTAGATGGGACGAATCCAACACTTGACGCTTCAGATTTATCTTATGAGTTTGAAAAAGCAAGAATTAAGGGAGCAACTGATGATGATGTAATTAAAGAGTATGATAAAACTGAAAATAAGATCAAACCCGATAATTTCCAGTATTTATCCAGTTTCCGTGATCCTGATACAGGGACGAGTGGGGTTGCCTTTAGAGATAAGACAAGTGGAAAAACGATCATTGCCTATACAGGAACCAACCCTAATAGTGACTTTTACAATGACGTGATCAAGACCGATGGTGTTAGTATTGCCTTTGGGATGGGCCATCACTATGATTCAGCTTATCAGTTTTACGAGGATGTTCTAAAAAAGAACGGTTTAAATCCTGAAGATGTCATCCTGACCGGTCACTCCTTGGGCGGGAATGTCGCTCAGCGTGTCGCTCTCAAATACAACGCTCCGGAAACCATTGTCTACAATGCTGCGCCTCTCTATATCCCTGCTGGCCTGAGCATTTTTTCTGCAAAAAATATAGCAGCGATAGAAAGTGACAAGGCTAGTTTTACAGGAAACATCACACGCATTACGACACAGCAAGATCCTCTGAATCATTGTCTAGTCGCTTGGATTGAAAACGCGCCCAAAAACTGATATAATAGAGGAGCTATTTTGAGTTCTGTGAGAGAGGAGCAGTTCATGTTTAAAAAAATTGCAATGCTGATGTTAGTAGGAGGCGTAGGAATAATGGTGTTAGCTGGATGTAGTCTAAAGAGTAGTCGAAGATTTATCGAGGGAAAGGCAGCTGAGCTCAGCAAGGTCTACCCGACAGAGAATTTGGAAGACCTGTTTGAAAAGTTTCCGGAGGGGTTTCAGATTACCTCAAAGGATTTATACGAATATGAAGAAAGTGGGTACAAGCTCCAATCAATCAGTTTAAATGGAAATTCTCAAACTAGACAGATTTCAGGTACAATATCAGAGAAGCAAGTTAGTTTTGATCAAGATGAGAAGCGTAGTGAAAGGTTTGTATATAAGGGTGAAGTCATTTATCAAGATGGTAAAATTCAATTAAAAGATCCAACAGCGAATATCAAAATAAAAAGCCCAACATTACTGCTCCAAGAATTTACGATTAATAAAGACAGTCTATCCAAATTAAAAATGGGAGGAAAAGGTTATAGCTATGAAACTGGGAGTGCAGACATTGACTATACTCTATCGGATCCTATTTTAAACACCTACATGGGAGTGGAGCAGGATAAAGAATTAAAAATGATTATTTATATTATGCATGAGACGGTTGAAAGCAAGGCTTATAGCTATACTTTAGATATTAAAGATGGTCATAACTCTCATACAGAATTAATTGAAGGTTATTAAAGTTATATTTCTGCTAAAGTAATAAATTTGTGTAAAGAAGCACTACGAGGTAAAAATATGAGTGAAAAAACACCGCCAGTTATTCTAGATGGGACGAATCCAACACTTGATGCTTCGGATTTGTCTTATGAATTTGAAAAAGCTAGGATTAAGGGAGCAACAGATAGAGAGGTATTGGATAAGTATTCTGATACCGAAAATAAAATCATGCCCGAGAATTTTCAGTATCTATCCAGCTTTCGTGATCCTGATACAGGGACGAGTGGGGTTGCCTTTAGAGATAAGACAAGTGGAAAAACGATCATTGCCTATACAGGAACCAACCCTAATAGTGACTTTTACAATGACGTGATCAAGACCGATGGTGTTAGTATTGCCTTTGGGATGGGCCATCACTATGATTCAGCTTATCAGTTTTACGAGGATGTTCTAAAAAAGAACGGTTTAAATCCTGAAGATGTCATCCTGACCGGTCACTCCTTGGGCGGGAATGTCGCTCAGCGTGTCGCTCTCAAATACAACGCTCCGGAAACCATCGTCTACAATGCTGCGCCTCTCTATATCCCTGCTGGCCTGAGCATTTTTTCTGCTAAAAATATAGCAGCGATAGATAGAGATAAGGCTAGTTTTACAGGAAACATCACACGCATTACGACACAGCAAGATCCACTGAATAATATCTCTGATCGGGTTGGTGGAGTATATGTCGGTAAAGAGTATGTTATCCCCCGTTCAGGTGGTCACATGATGTATGATTTGCGGGCAGTTGCTGATGATATCAAGTATTCGATTGCGATGGACAACATGAAAAGAAATACGGATCAAGGCCTAAAACGTGTGCAGAGCAAGAAAGATCGCTTTAAGGTCAATGATATCGGAACGGCTTCTCCAAATGGCTTGTCCAAAGCTGAACTCATCGCACTAGACTCAGAGCAGGCGCTGGTTGTTGCTAGCGGATTGTCAACCACTTCCAGTGCGGCGGTTGATTTGATTGATGCCAAAGGGACGAGTGCAGTCGATAAGGCTCTGACCGTGTATAATAGCCTCGGAGATGTACCATTCGGTTTTCTCCTATCCTCAGATGAAGTCAGAGAGACTTACAATGAATGTAATATCAACTATGGAACTATTGTTGAAGCGGTAGATAGTCATTGTCGAACTGTTAAAAAGACCGCGAAGACAGTAGCAACTTCATTTACAAATTTGGAGACAAAAATAAAAGCAGGGATTGAACAAACTGTTCAGAAAGATAAAGAATTACAAGGATTAATTGCTCATGGATAAGTGGAGTGAGATTAGGGCTAAGTTAGTGGATGCCCAAGAAGAACTCTATCAGATTGGCGATCAATACCGACAGTCAAAGGATGATTTGGATACCAAGTGGAGCTTTTTGCATGATTTTCATAAGGGATTAGATCAAAAATTTGATGAAAAACATTCCCTTGTGTTGGCAGCTTATGCAAAAATGCCGGATGCCACTGAGGACATGCTTAAGGCTACGGTGGAAACCATAAATCGGTACAGGATGGTGAGTGAAGGGGAGTATAGAACTCGGCGACGTGAGCTGGAAAGAAAATATGCCGATTTAGAAGATAGCTATAAGAGAAAGTATCGAAAACAAGAGGAAGTCATTGAGCAACTTTCTAGTGAACTAAAAGCATGTCAGGTAGATGAAAAGTAGGAGAAAAAAATGGGATTATTTGAAGATGTCGGGACTGTATCTTCTGGTATCAATAATTTTGCTAGGGAGCATATTCCAAGTGTGAGACTAGTAGAAGATGTAATGCACGGGGCTTACGACTGGGGAATAGATCAGTTACGCTCTTTTGAAGCTTATAGTAAAATTGAGAAGGAATTAGAAAAAAACATCATAAGAACCTTGTATGTGCCAGCTAAAACCCGAGCTAGAGATCGAATCATTGAAAGCTTTGATAAAGAAGTGAAGGAAATAGGTACAAAGACAAAGAAAGAGATTAATTTTGTTAATAATCAAATTGATGCAGAGATAAAAGGAGAGTTTTCAAACGCTATTCAAGATACCGTTAGTAAAGAAAATCTCAAGTGGGAAAAATTGGTTTAAAGTGAGGTAGCAAAGGCTGGCTCGCTTTTTTGGAACTCATTTTCAGTTGCCTTTTTAAACAATGAAACCCGCATCTCAAGAAGAGGTGCGGGCTTTGTAGTATCTCAAAAATTTATTTACAGTGCTTTCCCAACAAGAATCTCTGCTTCGATAGTAATCTCAGTCAACTGAGTCCAGTCAATCTTACTTTGGTCGACATGAAAGAGGAGGGGTGTCATGCTGAGCAAGGCCTGTCTTTGCTCTGCGGTGATAGGCTTGGTCAGGGAAGCTATCTGACTAGATTGGATGCTGAAATGTTCCTGGAAATGTTCCTTGATATCTTGGTTGGAATAGTCCTTCTTTGTCAGCTGCTCCTGTACGGTTTTGCGGATTTCTTTAAGGTGATTTTCGGTAGGAACGACCTTAATTAAGATACCGTTTTGAGATAAAACGCGGCGAAATTCACCGTAGTTGGCAGGCGAAAAGATATCAAGCAAGATATCCATACTAGCGTCTTTTATAGGAAGGCGAGCCAGGTCGCCAACGAACCAATTGACCGCCCAGTTAGGTTCACTTTTAGCAGCGATTTGGACTGAGTCTTTTGAAATATCAAAGGCATAGAAGCTCTTGTCATGATGGGCTTCTTGGAGTTTGCGAGAGTAAAACCCCTCGCCACAGCCAATATCCAAGACAGTTTTTGCGGATGGATTCGTTGCTAGTAAGTCCGAGATGGTTTCTAAGATAGCCTGATAAAATCCAGCTTCTAGGATTTGTTGGCGGTTTTGAAAGTTTTCCTTGTCGTAGTTAGCAGATTGCTTGATTTGAGGCGCCAGATTGACATAGCCGAATTTTGCCAGGTCAAAAGAATGACGGTTGCAGCACTTGAGACTAGTCTCTACTAGGGTCAGATTTTCTTGACAGATAGGGCAGGCAAAGCCAGTCGCAGAAGCGAAACGCTGGAGTTTGAGTTTGAGATTTGTATTCATAGTTTAAGTGTATCAAAAGAGGCAAATGAAAGCAACTTTAGGAATAAGTAGATGGGAGATTCAGTAGAAATAAAACTAATTCTCCAATTTATGGAATGAAATTGCTTTTATATCTAAATTGCTATATAATAATGATAAGGAGGAAATAAGTATGTTAAAAGAAGTATTAAGCGTCGCAAAAGTTGCGAAAAAATCATCACTCTTTTTGGGTGGTGTCGCATTTGGTACCCTTGGTTTGAAAATCTTAGCAAGTAAGGAAGCTAAAAAAGGTTATTCTAAAGCTTTGGCTAAGGCTTACAAGTTGAAAGACGAGCTAGATGCATCTGTTTCTGTTGTGAAGCAACATGGAGACGATGTCTTGCAAGATGCCAAATATTTGTACGAGCAAGAGAAAAAAGAAGAGAAATTAGATAGCCTTATAGGAGAATAATATGTCTTTTAAAGTGCTACATAGAGGATACCAACATATCCGACTATCATCTTCTTTTTCACTCACCTTGGATATTCAAGACTATCTTCGTTCCTTGGCGAGAGATGAAAAGGGGATTGAGTCTATCCAGTTTTACATGGATCAACAGCACTTTACTCTACGCATAAAAGAAGGCTTTTCTGTATTAGATAATGCAGAAGCCTTTTTAAAAAGAATTGATAAAGGGAAAGTTTCTGAGTTGATGACTCTTCCCATTCGTAGAGAAGAGAGTGCTTATTCTATTGTTTCAGGTGCAGCGATTAAGCGTATACTTTTTCGTAGTTTTGTGCCGTATCCTATTCGCTATATATGGACTTGTTATCAGGCTTTGGGTTATGTTAGAGAAGCCTATCAAACACTAGCGCGTAAGGAACTAACGATGGAGGTCTTGGACTGTTCGGCGATTTTATTGTCCTTGTTTATGAACCAATCCAAGACGGCTAGCAATATCATGTTTATGCTTGATTTGGGGAATCATTTAGATCAGTGGTCCTTGAAAAAAACTGCAACAGATTTAGAACAAAGTCTTCTTGCAAAAGAGAGCGATGTATTCCTAGTACAGGACGGTACGGTTGTTAGTATCAAGAGTTCCGATGTTCAAATAGGAGATGTCTTGATCTTATCTCAAGGAAATGAAATTCTGTTTGATGGACAAGTAGTTTCAGGTTTAGGTATGGTCAACGAAAGTTCCTTGACGGGAGAGAGTTTTCCAGTTGAAAAAAGAGAGTCTGATTTGGTTTGTGCAAATACAGTATTAGAAACTGGAGAGTTACGCATTCGTGTAACCGATAATCAGATGAACAGCCGGATTTTACAACTGATTGAGTTGATGAAGAAATCTGAAGAAAACAAGAAAACGAAACAACGCTATTTCATCAAGATGGCGGACAAGGTCGTCAAATATAATTTCTTGGGGGCTGGGCTGACTTACCTATTAACAGGTTCTTTTTCTAAGGCTATCTCTTTCCTATTGGTCGATTTCTCCTGCGCTTTGAAAATCTCTACTCCTGTAGCTTATTTGACAGCTATCAAGGAGGGGTTGAATCGTGAAATGGTGATTAAGGATGGAGATGTTCTGGAGAAATATCTGGAAGTTGATACTTTCTTGTTTGATAAGACGGGAACAATCACAACTAGCTATCCGATAGTTGAAAAGGTGTTACCTTTTGGGGACTATAGTGAGGAAGATATTCTCAGAATCAGTGCCTGTCTTGAGGAACACATTTATCATCCTATTGCTAATGCCATCGTCAAGCAAGCTGAGATAGAGGGGATTGAACATGAGGAAATGCATGGGAAACTCCAATATATCGCAAGTAAGGGAATCAAATCCCATATAGATGGCCAACCAGTTCTTATTGGAAATTATGTCTTGATGCAGGATGAGCAGATTCATATCAGTTCGGAACAAAATGCTTTAATTGAAGAGTACAAGAGTCACTACAATCTCTTATTCTTGGCTTATCAGAATGAATTGATTGGAATGTTCTGCATTCATACTCCTTTGAGAAAAGAAGCAAAAGCAGCCTTGGAGAAACTTAAGGCACAAGGGAAAAAATTGATTCTGGCAACAGGGGACACCCTGGTTAGGACAGAGGAATTAGTCAAAGATTTGCCCTTTGATCAGGTCTATACAGACTTGAAACCTGATGGGAAATTTGAGTTAGTAGAGGAACTGCAGAAAGTAGGTCACACTATTTTGATGGTTGGAGATGGCTTGAATGACTCAGCAGCTCTAACCCTATCAGATATCGGTGTGGTGATGAATGAGAGTGCAGATATTTCTAAGCAGATGAGCGATATTTTATTGTTAGATAATCGCTTGGATTTCTTCCAAGAGTTGGATTGGCTATCATCATCTTTGCAAACACTCATCAAGAAGAATATTCAAGATACCGTTGTCGTAAATAGTAGTTTGATTGGCTTTGGCTTGTTTAATTGGCTCAGTCCTTCAAATCTCTCTATCTTACATAATCTAACAACCTTGCGCATTGTCCTGCGTAGCCTGTCTATTAAGGGATAGGTGGGGACTATTCACAGCAAAAAGGAGTTACCTTTCTCGAGGCTAACTCCTTTTTTTATAGGTAAATGTTGAATAGTTTAGTAAGTCAATACAAAATATTTTTTCTTTCCACGACGGATAACAGTCAGCTCATTCTCTAACTTATCTGCGTCACTCAAGACATAGTCAAGGTCTTGGATGCGGTCGCCGTTGACGTAGATAGCTCCGTTTTGGATGTCTTCACGGGCTTGGCGTTTTGAGTTAACCACACCAGATGCCACGAGGAGTTCCACGATATTGTGGTTTTCATCCGCTTGAACTTGGTAGTTTGGTACTCCACGAAGTCCTTGTTTGAGTTCTTTGACAGAAAGGTTTTTGATGTTTCCTGCAAAGAGTTGCTCAGTGATGTTGAGGGCTTCTTTGTAGGCTTCTTCGCCGTGAACAAGTGTGACAACTTCACGAGCCAAGACTTTTTGAGCCAAGCGTTCGTGTGGAGCCGCTTCAAATTGTTTGCGGATGTCTTCAATCTCATCAAGTGACAAGAAAGTAAAAATCTTCAAGAAGCGAACAGCATCAGCGTCCATAACGTTCATCCAGAATTGGTACATTTCGTATGGGGAAGTCTTTTCAGGATTGAGCCAGACTGCGTTTCCTTCTGATTTACCAAATTTCTTACCAGTTGCATCGGTAATCAGTGGAACAGTGATTACGTGGCCAGTTTTGTCAGCCTTACGACGAAGCAATTCGGTACCAGCTGTCATATTTCCCCACTGGTCAGAACCACCGATTTGAAGCGTTACGTTGTGGTCTTGGTTAAGGACGAAGAAGTCGTAACCTTGCATGATTTGGTAAGCAAACTCAGTGTAAGAAATCCCTGTTTCAATCCGTTTTTTAACAGATTCCTTACTCATCATGTAGTTGACCGTGAAGTATTTTCCAATATCACGGAGGAAGTCAATGAAGCTGATGCTGCCAAACCAGTCGTAGTTGTTGACCATGACAG
>ERZ773180.1704-NODE-1704-length-10459-cov-69.113899_pt1 | contig 10459 bp, 9 predicted proteins | sample MGYA00511080_ERZ773180 | MGnify/ENA primary metagenome ERZ773180 (study PRJEB29015, sample SAMEA2738175) | human oral metagenome | biome: human oral; feature: human-associated habitat; material: saliva | place: China | collected 2178 ...
CAGTCCGTCCCGGAATACATGCTGCTACTCATGGACCAGCAGCCGTCGACAACGGAAGACGCTGAGCTATATGGAGGATCCGACGACGAAGAGCTAGAACACCCCGACCCCGATTATGAATACGTCTACCCGGGTGCCCCCAAGCGCTACGACTCCGCTCGGAAGAACCCAGAAGATGAAGACGCTGAGCATGAAGAGGACAAACCCGAAGACTCCCACGACGCCGACAATATCGAAGAGCCGGAAGACACCTCAGAAGCCACCTCAGAAGATACTCACGAATCTCGTAAGGACGACGAGGCGAACCACCCGGTAGTGCCCGCCTCCACTGAACAGGCTCAGCAAGAGCAGGCTCAGGCAACGCACGCCTACGGCGAGTACGTTCGGCTGGAACAGCTCGGTCTGCAACCGGGCGCTATTCTGCCGGTCATCCCGGAGCCGTTCTTCGGCATCCCCGACTCAAAACTTATCGAAATGCGCCTGCTGGACCGCTCGCTTGAATCCTCCGCACCCATGCAGGCGTGCGCTACCCACCTGAACCCGGTCAAATATGAGGAGAACCCCGTATCGCGAGCAGCCAAGCAGCAACCGGTGGGCTACGTTCCCATCAATAATCCGTTGGCTGGCTCCAACATTGAAGAGATCGAGAGTCAGCGCACCTTCTGGAAAGCCGTGCTTATTGTCCTACTGATACTGAACCCGTTTGTGCTGGTTCCTTTGGTGAGCATGTTCGATAATAGCGCCGGCATGTCGATGCTGTTCTTCTTCATCATCATCGGTCTTGGATCATTTTTGGTGGTGCCGATTCTGTGGATTGTGGGTATTGTTCAGGCGGTGAAGCGTAAGAACCGGCTGAGGGAACTCATCCAGAAAACAAAGACGACACATGCCGAGTTCTGGTACTACCTGGTGTACAACCGCCTGCCGGACGACTACACGGGCATCAACGGCTACACGAAAGAACAGAAGTAGCCCCCACACCGTATAACGCCCTGCCCCTCCACGCACATATGACCGCGTGGAGGGGCAGGGCGTCTCTTTTCTTGTCATATTCGGGTTTCTTCGCCTGCTGTCCGGCGAGGGTTAATATTCCATTTACCTTGCCTTGATAGGGTGAAACCATCACGAGCGTTGCGACCAAGCAGAGCGAGGCGGGCACCCGCCAAAAACGGTGAGTTAGCCTGCCGCCGCGCCTCAATGATTAGCCGCACCTCAACGATTAGCTGTATCCACTCATCGATAGATTAAGGAAAAGAACGATGTCCCAGAACCCGAACCCTGAACAGTACAACCAGTACTCCCAGCAGGCACCCTCCTACTCGCAGGCGCCGGGTCAGCAGTCCAACGGTTTCGTCATCTCCTCCAAGGATGACCAGAACATGGCGATGCTCGCGCACCTGGCTTCTGCAATTCTGTCTCTGCTGTCCTTCGCATCCGCAAGTATTCTCGCGCCGCTGGTCATGTGGTTCATCTACAAGGACAAGCCCGGTTACGGTTTCACTAAGGAAGCAGCCCGCCGCGCATTCAACTTCAACTTCTCCCTGTGGGTCGTCACCATGGCATCCTGGCTGCTGATGGTAGTGTCTTTTGGTCTTCTGTTCTTTGTCCCGTTGGTTGTCTCGACGGTCGCGACCATCCTGATGGTTATCTTCCACAGCCTGGCTGCTATGGCTGCAAACCGCGGTGAGCAGTACACCTACCCGATGACCTTCATCGAGATCATCAAGTAGTCTTCATAAGCTCATACCGGTAGCGCCCCCGTCCGATTATTGGATGGGGGCGTCGCCGTGCCCGGTGAGGCTCACCGGCGCCGTACCCGGCACGCCTATTGACTCGTTACACGGGACTTAAAGGGGCGGGCACGGTATCATTAGAAGAGGTGTGCCTACCAGGATCATGAGGCGGTAGGTCGCCGCCGCGCCGTGAAATCCGGTGCGTATCTTCAAGGCTTTCAAGGAGCACAAAAATGTCAGCTGTCGTGATTGTGGGCGCCCAGTGGGGCGATGAGGGTAAGGGTAAGGCAACCGACCTGCTCGGCCCCCGCGTAGACTACGTGGTCAAGCCCAACGGCGGTAACAACGCCGGTCACACCGTGGTGGTGAACGGCCAGAAGTTTGAGCTGAAGCTGCTGCCCGCGGGTATTCTGAGCGATAACGCCGTCCCCGTGATTGGTAACGGCGTGGTTGTTAACCCTGAGGCTCTGTTCGCTGAGATTGACGGCCTTGAGGCCCGCGGCGCTGACACCTCCCGCCTGAAGATTTCCGCTAACGCACACCTGGTCGCACCCTACCACCAGACCATGGACAAGGTGACCGAGCGTTTCCTCGGCAAGCGCGCTATCGGCACCACCGGCCGCGGTATCGGCCCCGCCTACATGGATAAGGTGGGCCGCCTCGGCGTGCGTGTTCAGGACATCCTGGACGAGTCGATCCTGCGTCAGAAGGTTGAAGGCGCACTGCGCCAGAAGAACGAACTGCTGGTGAAGGTCTACAACCGCCGCCACGTTGAGGTCGATGAGATCGTCGAGTACTTCATGTCGTACGCTGAGCGTCTGAAGCCGATGATTGTGGACACCACCCAGCTGCTGAACAAGGCACTGGACGAGGGTAAGACCCTGCTGATGGAGGGCGGCCAGGCAACCTTCCTGGACGTTGACCACGGCACCTACCCGTTCGTGACCTCCTCCAACCCGACCTCCGGCGGCGCGTGCGTCGGTTCGGGTGTGGGCCCGACCCGCATCTCCCGCGTGATTGGTATTCAGAAGGCGTACACCACCCGCGTGGGTGCTGGCCCGTTCCCGACCGAGCTGTTCGATGAGATGGGCGAGTTCCTGCGCACCACCGGCGGCGAGTTCGGTGTGAACACTGGCCGTCCGCGTCGTTGCGGCTGGTACGACGCCGTGCTGGCGCGTCAGGCTGTGCGCATCAACGGCTTCACCGACCTGTTCATCACCAAGCTGGACGTTCTGACCGGCCTGGATAAGATCCCGGTCTGCGTGGCTTACGATGTTGACGGTGTGCGCCACGACGAGATGCCGATGACTCAGACTGAGTTCCACCACGCTAAGCCGATTTTCGAGTACTACGACGGCTGGACCGAGAACATTTCGGATGCGAAGAGCCTGGATGAGCTGCCCGAGAACGCCCGCAAGTACGTGCTGAAGCTGGAAGAGATTTCTGGCTGCCGTATCTCCGCGATTGGTGTGGGTCCGGATCGCGACCAGACCATTGTGGTTCGCGACCTCATCAACGAAGACTAAAAACTGATGCGAAGGACCCCTGGCGAGGCTTTGAAAGCCTCATCAGGGGTCCCTTTATGCCTGGCTTATGTCTGGCGACTTGTAACATATCGTCTGAGCGCGACTGTTTTTAGTTATTTTGGCTTGTGGCGTGCAGGGTATATGGATGTCACGATTAATAACTTTGTCATGCGGTACGGAATGCACGACATTGAAGAAGAAGTTAAAACTAACCCGAAGAAGTATACAGATATACAAAAATATGAAATGAATAAATATCTGGGTACTAATGTTGAATTTTAATACATAAAAGATAGGCTCTGAAATTATCAATATTCAGAGCCTATCTTTATTTTTTATAACTTATAAAATTCCGCGCTCGTCAAGATCTCGCAAAACAGATAGAAATGTCATGAATTTAACATCACTGTCATATCCACACTGAGGTGTCCAACCCAGCCAACTATATGCTTTATGCATATCTCCGCCCTCTTTCACACAACGCTTGAAATCCTCGGGGATGGGGGTAAGGTCCACCTGAGGTTTGCCGTACATCCGGTATAGGAAGAGAGCCTCAGTCGCCTCATAAGCTACCTCGTTGTAGTGGAACTTTCCGTCTCCCCATCCGCTGCTGATACCTTCACGAGTAGCCCAGATAGCAATAGGGTAGTGCGGATCATTGACCGAGATATCGCTGTACGGTGAAGTAGCAGGAAGATCCTTAACTACGGGCCTGCCCTTCACATGGTACAGAAACTCAAGAAGCTGCCCGCGAGTCATCGCAGGCTGGGGAGCATTCTTATTCTTCTGAAGATAAAGACGGCGCCCGTGAGTAATAAGTCCAGTGCACTCCGCCCAAGCAATCACCTTATCCTGGTAATCACCCCGGGTATTGTACTCAGACTCATTAATACAAGTAACTTCCAGTTCATCACCCGGAAAAGGAGAAAAAGTCTTAGGGTGCAATTGCGCCGCAGAAGCAGGCACCGCCGCAGACAACAAGAGAGAAGCAGCGGCAAAAGTACACGCCGCCCCCTTCACAAACGGTTTCAACAGCATCGTTGACTCCTCAAAAGAAAATAGTGGTTGGTTCTAAGACAATCCCAGTCTCATTAACTAGAAGTTTAGACTTTCTTAGTCCTCAAGGGAAGGTTGAAACTCTACAACCCCCAGATATCTTAAAAAGAAAATCTAAGACTCACCACAACGCCCCAGCCCCAACGCCTCAGTCCCAACACCCCCGAGCCCGCGCATGTGACCGGACGGGGCGCATCCCGTATGCTGGAAAGAGCGCCCCGCACACGTGGCGCCAAAGCGTTCAGAGGAGCACAACGATGACCTACATTACCGGAGCCATCTACCCCAGCGGAGACCGCATCCGCGTAGGCACACCCGAAGAAGAAACCCTCAACGCCTACCAGCAGCCCAACACCGCCGTAGCCCTCGGATACGCCAACACCGGCATCCACGAACTGCACAGGCTACAAGAAACCTTCAACCTGCACGAACTCGCCATCGAAGACGCCGGACGAGGCCACCAGCGCGCCAAACTAGAACGATACGGCGACTCCCTCTTCACCGTCGTCCGCCCCGCCATCTACCTCGACAAAGAAGAAGAAGTGCGCCTGAGCGAACTGCACCTCTTCACCGGCCCCCGCTACACCCTCGCACTCGTCCGCGACGAACAGCGCAGCAACCAGCGCATCAACGACCAGTTCAACCTGCTCTACGCCACCCCCGACGCATCCCCCGCCCGACTGCTGCACCGCATCCTCGACAGCACCGTCGACGGGTACGCACCCGTGCTCGACGGCCTCGAAAACGACAACGACGAAATCGAAGATATCCTCTTCTCCCCCAGCGAGCGGCAAGAGGCCAACTCCCTCGCACAGCGCATCTACGAACTGCTCAACCAGGTCATCGACTTCCAGCGTGCCTGCCGACCCCTCGAATCCATGATCGGCCGCATCATCGAAGGCATACGCACCGGCGCGCTCGACCCCTCACCCTACCCGGACGCATCCGACGAAGAAAAGAACGAAGAAGCGGTCGAGCTCGCCCGGCAATTCCGCAACGTGCTCGACCATGTAACACAAACAAAAGAACGCCTCGAAGACCTTCGCAGCTCCCTCGAAAACGCCCTGCGCGTGCACGACACCCTGCTCGGTCAGCAGCAGAACGACGACACCAAGAAAATCTCCGCCTACGCGGCGCTGCTCATGGTGCCCACCATCGTTGGCTCCGTCTACGGCATGAACTTTGAAGTCATGCCCGAACTCAAATGGGAGTTCGGCTACCCCGCCGCGCTGCTACTCATGGTGGGTTCCTGCCTGCTCCTCTACTGGTTCTTCAAGAAGAACAAATGGCTCTGATATGCGCGTATGCCGCATAAGGCATACACGATATACCTTATGCGGCGCGGTCGTACTGGGCACGCATTGCGCGGCGGCAATCACGACGCTCACGCTTGAACTTCTTACACACGGCCTCCGAATCGGCAAACATGTAGAAGTCCTCCGGCTCAGCCGACAGACCCAAAGTCGACAGCTCAACCAGCGACAGCATCGCGTAGAACATCTCGCGGCGCAGCTCAAAATTGCAGGCACCCGGAGCGGACTCCACCGCAAACACGCCGCCGGTGCACTCCAGCGCGCGCATCGCCCAGTGCTGAGTCCACAGGTCACCATTGACCGGGCTCACGCCCAGGCGAGTCAACGCCAGACCGGTACCCTGCACACGCTCAAAACGCAGGCACATCTCCAGGTCCTTCTCCAGGGGGAACACGAACAGCAGAGCGTTCTGCGCCGCCGCACGCAGCTCAGCCAGGTTCGCCTCGTAACCGGAAGCACCCTGAGTCAGGTGACGCATCACGCGGCCCATAGTCGAGGATGCCGGCGCGGTGCGGAAGCACGAACCGTCAGCCACCAGCTGCTCCAGAACGCCGCGGAGCTCATCCACGTTGAAACGCTCCATACGAACGATGGTGCCTGCCTGCATCAGCAGGTTGAACTCCGCATCACGGCACAGCTGCTCATCGGCGGTGCAGGAAATCTCTGCGTTTGCGTACTGGCTCTCGTGAGTGGTGTTTTCCATGACCGTTCCTTCCGTAGATGCTGAATCAACCTAGCGGCAACACCGCAGGAGACGGCGTGCCCGGTCGGAAGGATCGTCCCTTCCAACACCTACACTCTATGAGCGACCCCTGACACGATAAGCAGTTTTTAATCTACCCCGGGGTAAAACTGGGAAAAATCTGAAAAAATCTGAAACCGCCTCTGAAACCACCCCTGAAACCCCGTAAAACCCCGTGAAATACAGAAAACCGGGCGCCCCCACAGTGGGGAACACCCGGTCACTCATACCGAATCAAGCGGCGCAACTAGCGCTGACGGTACAGCAGCCACAGCATATACGCGCCACCCAACGCGCCCGTCACCAGGCCCACCGGAATCTGGAACGGCGCCAACGCACGAGCCGACACAAAATCAGCCAACACCAAAATCACCGAACCCAACAGCGCCGAATGCCACATCGCCGTACCCGGAGTGTTCCACAGGCGGCGCGCGATCTGCGGGGCAACCAGCGCCAAGAAACCAATCGGACCCGCAACAGAAATCGCCACAGCCACCAGCAACACGGCAGCTGCCACCAGCAGGTTCACGGTCTTCTTCACCGGCAGGCCCAAACCCGCCGCCAAATCGTCGCCGAGCTCCAGGACGCGCAGGCGGCGCGTCAACAAAAGAACCACCGGAATAGCGACCAGCAGCAGCACCGCCTGAACCGACATCTGGTTCCACGACAGAGCATTCAGCGAACCGTGCTGCCAGGTCTTCGCCGCCTCCGCCTTCTCCAAATCACCGCGCGTAATCAGGTAATCATTCACCGAACTGAGCATTGCACTCACCGCAATACCAATCAGCACCATCTTCTGACCCATCGTCGCGCCACCGCGCGCACCCGCCAGAAGCATCACCACAGCCGCCGTCGCAAAACCGCCAATAATAGCGCCCATGCCCATACCAACACCGGTAGAACTCAACGACCCAATCAGCACCACCGACAGGGCACCGGTCGCCGAACCCACCGTGAAACCGATAATATCCGGCGAACCCAGAGCATTACGCGAAACCGACTGAAAAATAGCGCCCGACAAGCCCAAATCCGCACCCACCACCACGGCGGCAAGCATACGCGGCAGACGCTGATTCAACACCAGCTGACGCTCAATCTCCGTGCCCTCACCCTGAAAAATCAGGCGAAACACCTGATCAGGGCTCATCTGATAACTACCAAACACCAGGGAGGCGGCCGCCGCCACCACAAGCACCGCCACCACCAGCAGGGTACGCGGAATAGGGGTGCGGTAACGCCCCGGGATACGCACAGAACCGGCTACAGAACGAGATACAACGCTCACAATAAAACCTCTCAGAAACCGGGACCTACGAACCAGATACGCCAGTTGAACCATGCGAACTCGAACCAGATGAACCAGACGAACCAGGCAGAACAGGGCGGTGAGCACGATGCGGACCGTGCTCCGACACGTGAGGCGGACCCGCCTCCTCGTGCGCCTGCGCCTTCTTACCCATGCGGCTCTTCTTCGCGCCGCGCGCGCCGGTGCTCAAACGCAGCACCAGAACCATCAGCACCGGGGCACCGATAAAGGCGGTCACAATACCCACCTCAAGCTCACTGGGCATGACCAGAACGCGACCCAAAATATCGGCGGCAAGCACCAACACCGGGCCGTACACCAGCGATAGCGGCAGAACGCGCGCAATATCGGAACCCACCAGCAGGCGTACCACGTGCGGCACGACCAGACCCACAAAACCAATCGGACCCGCAATTGCGGTCGCCGCACCACACAGCGCCATAATCGCAATAATCGTCGCGCCACGCACCAGCGTCACCGGCACGCCCAGGCCGGCTGCCGCATCCTCACCGAGCGCCAGGGCACGCAGGGGACCAATCAGCATGAACGACAGCACCAGACCCAACGCCACAAAGGGCAGCGCCGAGAGCACCTGCTCAAAGGTGCGGTTCTCGAGCGAACCCACCACCCAGAAACGGTGCGAGTCAAAAGCCCTCGAATTAAACATCGTGATAATGCCGGTAATCGTGCCCAGGCAGGCATTCACCGCCACACCCGTGAGCACCAGACGCGCCGTTGAATCCAGGTTAGGCTTAGAATCCACCAGACCCATGACGAACACCAGCGCCGCCGCCAGACCCGAACCCAGTAGCGCCAGCCACAGCTGAACGAACGGGGACGACACCCCAAAAACGCCCACACCCACCACCACGGAGGCGGCAGCACCCGAGTTCACACCCAGCAGGCCCGGCTCAGCCAGCGGGTTACGGCTCAACGCCTGCATGAGCACACCCGACACCGCCAATGCGGCACCGACCAGCAACGCTGCGGCGGTACGCGGGGCACGCTTCGCCCAAATCAGCTTCGACTCGATGGTGTTCGCCTCCGGGTGGAGGAAACCGTCAATCGAGCGGTCCAGGGCGAACATGCGCGAACCCACAGCAAATGACAGGGCGCAGAGCAGCACCAGCAGAACGCCGCCAATTATGAGCGCAACCGCCAGGCGCGAGATGGACTTGCCGCCCCGGCCGCCCGAGGAGGCGCCAGATACGGCGTCCGAAGAAGCGGAGAGGGCACGAATTTTCGCCAGGGAAGCTTCGCTGACGGCGGGGCCGGAAGAAGTGGTGGTCTGTTGGGTCATATGCCTTGGAGGTGGTGGGGGAGCGGTGCGCTCCCGAGCGGACGGAGGATGCTTAACGTATCAATAGATGATTATTAAGTATCGCATATGCATATATGAGGTTATCCTAATAAAATGGCAAATATGACGAACAAGATCACCCGCCGCTCCTTCGGCGCACTCGCACTCGGTTCCTTCGGCGCCCTCGCCCTGGCGGCTTGCGGCTCCTCCAACACTTCCGGCTCTTCCTCCGCGTCTGCTTCTGCGACCGGTAAGAAGGTTGCACCCTCCGCCCTGCCCTCCGGCATGGGCACCACCACCGTTGACGGCGAATTCCCCCGCACCGTCAAGCACTTCCGCGGTGAAACCACCATCAAATCCGCACCCTCCAAGGTCGTGATTCTCTCCACCGGTCAGCTCGACGGCGTGCTCTCCCTTGGCGTCGTGCCTGTTGGCGCAGCAACCGCCGGTGACGCCGACCTGGTCCCCGCCTACCTGAAGACCAAGTTCTCCAATAAGTCCGCAGAGCTCGACAAGATCGCCAAGGTCGGCAAGCGCACCGACCCGGACCTTGAAGCCATCGCAAACCTCAAGCCCGACCTGATCCTCATCAACAACACCAACAAGAAGGACGAGCTATACGAGTCCCTCGCCAAGATCGCGCCGACCGTGGTCACCGAGGGCACCGGCATCAACTGGAAGCAGGACTTCCTGCTGATTGCCGCCGCGCTGGGCACCACCGAGAAGGCTGAGAAGCTCATGGAGGAGTACAACTCCAAGGCGAAGTCGGTCGGTCAGAAGGCTGGTAGCGAGAAGACCTTCTCCTTCCTGTACGCTTCCGCTGACCGCACCCGCATTTTCGCGAAGTCCTCGTTCGTGGGCTCCATCTGCGTGGACGCATCCCTGGCACGCCCCGCAGTTGCGCAGGTTGAGAAGACCTCCATCGACCTGAGCTCCGAGCAGCTCGACCAGGCTGACGGCGACTACCTGTTCTACGGTGTGCAGGGCGGCGACGAGTCCAAGCTGACCGGTGAGGCGCTGTGGAGCACCCTCAAGGCCGTCACCGAGAAGCACGCGCACAGTGTGGATTCTGACATGTTCTTCCTGAACGCTGGCCCCGCTGCCGCGCTTGGTGTTCTGGAGACCATCGAAAAGGCGCTCTAAAGGTTCTAGCCTCTCGTAGAGATTTGTAGAGATTCACTGAGTTCCACTGGGAATCACTGGAAGCCCCGCATTCTTGCCTCTCATGCCCGCGCATGAGGGTGAGGAGGCGGGGCTTTCTGCGCGCTGTGCACCTGCTTTTTGCCCGCCGGATGCACTCGTGACCGGAATCGGTGCGCGCCCGCCCGAAATAGGGTCTAATGGGGGTAGAAGGCGCAGTGGTACCGTTGCCCGCGCCTGACACACCGAACCTTCCACACCGATTAATTCACCGACGAAACGAGCATGACATGCCGAAGAATAAGCCCTCCGAAGAGACCCTGGCGCAGGTACGCCGCGTCAT
>ERZ773180.1706-NODE-1706-length-10458-cov-13.729020_pt1 | contig 10458 bp, 10 predicted proteins | sample MGYA00511080_ERZ773180 | MGnify/ENA primary metagenome ERZ773180 (study PRJEB29015, sample SAMEA2738175) | human oral metagenome | biome: human oral; feature: human-associated habitat; material: saliva | place: China | collected 2178 ...
GCTCCATGGCCGCCGCGAAGGCCGCCGGCAAGGTCCGCATGGAAGGCAAGGACTACGTCATGCACGACGGTGATGTCGTTGAGTTCAGGTTTAATGTGTGAGGGGAATGTATGAGTGATTTGTCCGCGCTGGAGGCCGCTACAAATCTTCTGAGCGATGTCGACTCGCTACTCGCTCATCACCCTGCTTCTAAGGATCACAAGCCAGGTATGCCAACTGCTCGGGGGTATGCTCCATTGCTGCGGTCTGGTGTCGCGCTGTGCTACACGGCGTGGGAGGTGTACGTCGAGGAAGCTCTGATCGAAACAGTAGAATGGCTTTTGGAAAATCTTCAGCCGGAGGAACTGCCTAAGGCAATGCGGGAGTGGGTTGCGAAAGACAGACCTGATCCGTGGGCATTCGTCGGGGACTCGTGGCGGGCAGAATCACTACGTCGAGTTCGGGCTCACATTGAAGGTGATGAAGAAGGGCGATACGGATTTAACGCAGCGAGTGTTGGTAACGTAATACGCCTGTATACGGACATTCTCGGATTCGACCCTCTAAGTAGGGTTACTTGGCAGAATAAAACCAACGCTGCCGTAAAGAATGATGTTGCACTCCTATTTACGGTCCGCGGAGAGATCGTTCATAAAGGTGCAACGCCGGGACTTCTCAATCTTGTGGGGGCCTGGGCGTGGGTGGACTTTGTTCGGAGGCTTACCGAGAAGTTCGATGCATGCTTGGTGGAGTTCCGTTCTGGACTAACGACAAAAGGGTAGACTGTGGGGCATGACTCCACTAATCGTCCCGACCGTCCAGCCGGTTGGGTCCGTTCCCGATGGCAAGGTATCCGACTTCCTTACTGGGAAGATCGTCAACGATACTCCCGAGGAATATGTCCGACAGAACATCGAGAAGGCCCTCGTTCGGCAGTACAAGTACGTACCTGGCGACTGCGAGCCTGAGTTCACTATCAAGGTGGGTTCCTCGCGCAAGCGCGTCGACATTGTCGTCTTTGGTAACGGAGCTAACCATACCCAGGCGAACGCTTACATCCTTGTGGAGACCAAGAAGGCGGCCGTCAAGCCCACCAGTCGCACCGAGGGTGTCGGTCAGTTGCAGTCGTACATGGCCGCCTGTCTCAACGCGAAATACGGGATGTGGACGAACGGTACTGACCGCTTATGCTTTGCCAAGCGTCAGGACGGTGCGGGAGGCTGGGTGTTTGAGGAGATCATCGATATTCCCGGCTTAGGACAGACCGAAGCGGACGCCCAGCGGCCGAGTCGTAGGGACCTTAAGGTGGCGACCGCGGACAACTTGCTGTTTGCCTTCCGTCGCTGCCACAACTACATCGCTGCCCATGAAGGCAAACAAAAGACGGAGGCTTTCTGGGAACTCCTCAAGCTCATCTTCACCAAGATCGAGGATGAGCGCGCGCCCGAGCTCAACTTCTTCGCAACGCCGTCTGAACGCTCCAGTGTGACTGTCGCCTCTGCAGCTAAGAAGCGTATCCAAGCTCTCTTTGAGCAGCGCGTGGTCAAGAAGTATCCGACCATCTTCGGCGTCAAGGATATTGAGATTGATCTCAAGCCGGAAGTTGTGGCATACGTGGTGACCGAGTTACAGGGATACTCCCTGCTCCGATCGCCCGTCGATGTAAAGGGGGTCGCCTATGAGGAGATCGTGGGCTCCAACCTTCGTGGTGACCGCGGTGAGTTCTTCACGCCCCGTAACGCTTGCCGCATGGCCGTCGAAATGCTCGACCCCAGACCTGACGAACGCCTCCTCGATCCTTCCTGCGGCACTGGAGGTTTCCTCATCGCCGGGATGAACCATGCTCTCGGTTACGTCGAGAAAGCCGAGCGGGAACAGTGGGTCGATACAGCGCAGGGAACGGAATACGAGCAAGCTGAGCTATATCGACGCAGAGACGAGTACTTCCGCCAGTGCGTCTTCGGTATAGACCTGAACCCCGCCCTCGTCCGGGCCGCTAAGATGAACATGGTCATGAACAACGATGGGTCGGGTGGGTTGTACCAAGCCAACACGCTCGAGAATCCACACAAATGGTCGACCAGGCTGCGCGAAGCTGTTCAGCTCGGCTCCATTGACGTCATTGTGTCCAACCCGCCATTCGGAAGCAAGATCCCGATTGACGACGAGGATATCCTCAGCCAGTTTGATCTCGCCTCCGTGTGGGACCAGGACGAAGACGGCTCGTGGTCGATCCGGCTGGATAAGCATGGGAATCGCCAGCTACAGAAGTCGCAGCCTCCGGAGATCCTCTTCATCGAGCGTGCCCTACAGCTTCTCAAACCTGGTACCGGCCGCATGGCCATGGTGATCCCCAACGGCATCCTCAACAACCCCGGTAACGCCTACATTCGGGACTGGCTACTTAAGCATGCCCAGATCCTCGCTGTGGTCGACATGCAGCGAGACCTCTTTCAGCCGGGCAATGACACCCAAACGTCGATGGTGCTGATGCGTAGGCTATCCAGCGAAGAAGTCGCCGAGGCCGAAGATACGGGACTTGACTACCCAGTGTTCATGGCCGTCGCCGAGAAGATCGGTCACGACAAGCGGGGCAATCTCATCTACCGCCGTACGGCTGACGGTGAGGATGCACTTGTGAAGCGTGTCGAGATGATTGCCGAGATCGACCAGGAGACCGGTGTCGAGGTTATGCGCGAGGTCGAGATTACCGAGCGACAGATTGATGATGAGCTTGGTGAGGTTGCCGTAGCGTATCGGAACTGGCTGGAGGAGCAGGCATGATTGTGTCGCCTGTCCATGCCCGGGTCGCGTTCGCCGAAGGTCGTCTCGATGCTAGTTATCACTGCTCGCCCGGGGTGGTAGCTGCCGAGCGCCTCCTGATGCTGGAAAAATCGGGGGCTTCACTGCGGCCTGTTGCAGGTGATGCTGGTCTGGGCAGAATTGGTGCAACGTCCAGGACACGCCGTGTATACGCTGCGCCGGGCGAGGAGTCCATTCCCTACCTTCGTCCATACGACGTCTTCGATTACATTCCACAGCCGGCCGGTCTGCTGTCGAAGAGTGGGAGTGCTGATATCTCGGCTCTGATGCCTGAAGCCGGGACTATCTTGCAGACCTGTTCGGGAAGGAACCTTGGACCGCTGACCTACGCAGATGCCTACATCAGCCGATTCGCGGTCAGTGACGACATGCTGCGTATCTACATCGAGGACGAGGCCGATCGGTTCTACACACTTGCCTTCCTCCGTACCCCGACCGGGCAGGCCCTCCTCACCCGAAGCAAGACCGGTAATGTCATCGACCACCTGTCCCCTGCAGACCTCGGTGCTGTTCGGGTTCCTTTCTTCGATGGCGGTGTCCATGCGCGGACCGTGGCTGACATGAAGCGCGCCGTTCGTCTGCGCGAAGCCGCACGAGTGCGACTTGATGCGCTTGTTCACGAATTCGAGTCCACTGTTCCTGGGGTACAACGTCAAGGGCGTCTTGCGGATGGCTGGACCCATCGCGCATCAGCGTTCTCTGGCAGACTCGACGCTGCGTTCCACGATCCCGTTGTGACCCAGGTACGGCAGGCGCTGAAGACCGCTGGTGGTGTGCGGGTTGGAGACGTCGCCGAAACGTTCATTCCGGGGCGTTACAAGAGGTATTACGTCGAACCTGACCATGGGAGGCCCATCGTGTCAGGTCGTCAGCTTCTGCAGGCCCAGCCCGTCAGCTTGCGGTACATAGCAGGTAGATCCTTTGACTTTTCAGACTACTCGCTCGAGGAAGGCATGCTGGCATTCGGTGCAGAGGGGCGTGCCGAGGACCGGATCTCCCAACCTGCACTGATCACTGGGGACCGGGCAGACTGGCTCGCGAACAATCACGTCATGCGTGTCAGACCTCGCGACGGTGTCAACCGTGGTTGGCTCTACCTGTGCTTTGCTTCCTGGCAGGTCCAAGCGCAGGTGAAGGCGACCGCATGCGGATCCGTAGTGGACGCCGTGAGCCCTGGCGACTTAGATGAGGTGATCCTGCCACCGACTGACGATGCTCGCGGAGACAGTGCGTATGAATGCTGGAAGGACTTCTCCGAGGCGGGGCGAATCGAGACCGATACCATCCGTCAGCTAGAAGAAGCAATGTTGGAACGGGTCTAGAGGTGAGGGAGGGGACCTTGATGAACCGGTCCTCCACATCGACCCGCAAGGCCGCTGTCTATCTCTGTATCTCACTTGACCGTGAGATGGATGTGCTTGCCGTATACCGTCAGCGGGAGTAGCGCGTGGTATTCGCCATGCACCGCCAGTGGGGAGGCCGTGGAAACTTACATCGGTCACTCGAAGAGCGCCACTGATCGCACCAATGTGCCCCGCCTACAATCAGATGGTCGCCGACTAGAAGGCAGGTGCCTTCGAGGCCCTCATCTGCTACAACCTCGACAGAGCTACTCGTCAACCTCGTCAATTCGAAGATTGGATTGACGCGGCAGAGCTGCGAGGTCTTGCGCTCTTCATAGCCAACGGGGACGAGGATGGTGAGCGCCTCAAGGTCGCTGGTGCGGACCTTGACCTACGAGCCGGTCTTGACTGCGGGCAACTTACCTTGGGTGATCTATGAGCGCAAGGTCGAGTCGGTGCCGTAGTCCTGAGCCACGGCCTCCTGTAGCGTGAGGTGGCGGATCTCCGCATGGGTGGGGGAGATGGCGGACGACATGCTGCTCTCCAGAGAGGTGCACGCGCAGCGTGCTTGTGTCTCTGGTTGTCACTCCCACAAATGGCGCTCTCGATCATGCTTGTGCTGCCAGATGGAGCCTGTCGCGACCTCTCTCAGTCCCCGACGCATCTCCAGCCGTTCATGTCTTCGTCTTGTCTCGACCGAGTCACCGCTCCCGGGGGTGCTGAGGTGGGCTGACCTCTTCGACCGTCTGGGGCGTGCGGGCGTCACCAGAAAGCTGCTCCAGTAGACATGTTCACGAGCCGCTACTTGCTGGCCTGGTGAGGCCACGACCTCTCGGTCATCATGCGCAGCGCTGAGATGCCCCGCGTCGATTCTCAGCGGATCGCGGTTCTGCTACGCTAAGCGTGCTCTCATCATCCCTTGTTAAATCGGGTCAAATTGGAGGTCGGTTCACGTTAGCCCTGTCCAGAATGCGGTGGAGTTCAGGTTTAGTGTTTAATCATTCCTGAACGAGGCAGTGGCCGGGTCGCGCGAGGGCGTGGCCCGGCTTTGCTGTTGGTGTCTGTCTGGCAGTGGAAAAGCTGAATGCAAGAGCGGCACTGCTTAACGGTTTGCGTTAATAACGGAGTTCGATATATTCTTGCGTCATGATCCAGTCATTCGGGGATCGTCAGACCGAGCGGTTGTTTGCGAGGGAGCCTGTTCCTTCCCTCGACCCACGCATCGCTCGCGTCGCGCTGCGCAAGTTGCGTCAGGTCGACGCTGCGTGTCGTCTAGAGGATCTTCGGATTCCTCCGGGCAATCGGCTCGAGCGTCTGCGCGGTAATCGTGCGGGCCAGTACAGTATCCGAATCAACGATCAGTGGCGTATCTGCTTCAGGTGGGGCGACGCTGGTCCAGAAGGGGTTGAGATCGTTGACTACCACTAAAATTGCTCCGATTCACCCGGGCGAAGTCCTCATGGAAGACTTCATCGAGGGCTTCGGCATTACGCAGCACAAGCTCGCCGTCGCTATCGGCGTTCCGCCCCGTCGTATCAATGAAATCGTCCACGGGAAGCGTGGTATCACGGCCGATACCGCCATGCGGCTCTCTCGCTACTTCGGCACGACCCCAGGATTCTGGATGAACCTGCAGATGCGCTATGAGCTCGATCGTGCCGAAGATGCGCTGGGGGATACGTTGAACGGAATCGTTCCCCTCGCGACGGTCGGAGTCGCCTAAAAGGTCTCAATCTGACAAGGCTGTGGCCGGGTCGCACGAGGGCGTGGCCCGGTTTTGCTGTCGGGCGAGTGCAGGTGTGAATCATGTCGTCGGTCACCTGGGTGGTAGGGTGTGGCCATGACGACGGATAGCCAGTACTCATGGCTGTGCTTCTTAAGGAGGCAATGATGGAGACGACGGCTCTTGGTGACGATGGTGTGCAGATCGTGCGCTACTGGCTCTACGCGCCCGGTGAGGACGCGTCCATGTGGGAAGAGTTCTACGAGCGTGGCGTCATGGGGCTTGGCTCGGCTGCTCTCGGTGATTTGTCCGTGTACACCAGCAAGCAAGAAGTGAGGGAGCGGATGCTTGAGGTCTACCCTGACTACGGACGACAGACGAATGACATTCTTGCTGCGTGGCAGTTCACGAAGGAGATGAAGCCGGGCGACATCATTTTCGCTAAACGAGGCACCAAGGAGATCATCGGGCGTGGCATCGTTACTGGAGAATACTTTTACGATAGCGATGGTGACAGATTCCCCCACCTTCGTCATGTGAGATGGACCGGAAAAGGTTGCTGGAGCCTAGACAAGCCGTTTGCGCGAAAGACGCTCACGGAGGTTAGCGACTACACAGATTTCGTGGGCGGGGTTGAAGCACTCTTTGAGGAGAGCACGGAGGCAGCTGAGAGTGTTGTGCCATCGGAGCCTTTAACCGAGTATTCCGCCCGGCACTTCCTCGACGAGGTCTTCATGGACGAGGAACGCTACGGCGCGACCGTGGGCGTCCTGCGTGCCAAGAAGAACATTATCTTGCAGGGTGCGCCCGGTGTGGGCAAGACGTTCGCGGCCAAGCGCCTCGCCTATTCGATGATGGGCGTCAAGGATGCCTCGCGCGTCATGCTGGTCCAGTTTCACCAGAGCTACTCCTACGAGGACTTCATCGAGGGATACCGCCCCTCTGGTGAAGGCTTCGAGCTGGTGAAGGGTGCCTTCTACTCCTTCTGCAAGAAGGCCGCCGACGACGAGGAGAACGACTACTTTTTCATCATCGACGAGATTAACCGAGGAAACCTCTCCAAGATCTTCGGTGAGCTGTTCATGCTCATTGAGAGTGATAAACGCGGGCCGAAAAACAAGCTCCAGCTGCTCTACTCCCGCGAACTCTTCTACGTGCCCCGCAACGTGTACATCATCGGCATGATGAACACGGCGGACCGCAGCCTCGCGATGCTTGACTACGCGCTGCGCCGACGCTTCGCCTTCGTGGATTTGTGTCCCGCCTTCGACTCTGAGGGCTTCCGCGCCTACCGCGCCGGGCTCGGTCACTCTCTGTTCGAGGAATTGGTCCGCGAGGTGGAATCCCTCAACCGCATGATCGCCGAGGATGAGTCGCTCGGCGAAGGATTCTGCATTGGACACAGCTACTTCTGCAACATGGACGCCGACACCTGCACCGACGCGGCCCTGGCCTCGATCGTGGAGTATGAACTCATCCCGATGCTCAAGGAATACTGGTTCGACGAACCCGGGAAGGTCAGCGAGTGGAGCGACAGGCTGCGTAGGTTGTTGCGGTGATTCGCGTCCGCAATGTTTTCCACATGCTCGCCTACGCCTTCTCGGTGCTCACCGAGCAGGGGTACCGCGCCGTGGCCACGGAAGACTTTGACAATGCGGCTGAGCTGTGCGCCGCGATCCTCGAGCGGGGCGTGTCAGCGCAACTCAAACGAGGCCTCGGGCAGGAGTACGTGAACCGGACCGAGGCGCGCTCCTCCCTGCGCGGCAAAATCGAGGTCACCGAGTCCGTGAAATCGCAGGCGTTGCTGCGCCGCCAACTGGTGTGCTCCTACGACGAGTTCAGCGTCGACACGACGATGAATCGCATCATCAAGGCGACGGTCGCGCTGCTCGTGCGCTCGGACATCTCGAAGGCGCGCAAGAAGAGCCTGAAGAAGCTCATGGTGTTCTTCGCGGACGTGCGCGAGATCGACCTGCACACGGTCGACTGGAATATGCGCTACGACCGCAATAACCGCACCTACCGCATGCTGATGGCCGTATGCTGGCTCGTCGTCAAAGGACTGCTTCAAACCCAGAGCGACGGCAGCACGCGCATGATGGATTTCTTCGATGAGCAGCGCATGAGCCGCCTCTACGAGAAATTCATCCTCGAGTACTACCGTAAGGAACATCCCCGTTTGAACGCCAGCGCGTCCTTCATCAACTGGGCGCTCGATGACGGGGTTTCGGACGGCCTGCCCGCGATGCGCAGCGACATCACGCTGAGCGCTCGCGGCCGCGTCCTCATCATCGACGCGAAGTACTACGCGTCCACGATGCAGAGCAACTTCGACAAGAGGAGCGTGCATTCGGGGAACCTCTACCAGATCTTCGCGTACGTGAAGAACAAGCAGGTGGCCCTCGAGCGTGCGGGGGAGAGTGCCGAGGTCTCGGGCATGCTCCTGTACGCCGCCACCGACGAGGATATCCAGCCCGATGCCACCTACCGCATGAGCGGCAACCGCATCAGCGCGACGACCCTTGACCTGGATCGCCCCTTCGAGGAGATTCGCGCGCAGTTGGATGGGATCGCCGAGGAGTGTTTCCCGGGGAATGGTCCGTGACCGCACGTTCAACGGACGAGGCCGGGGCTGAGCGTGCACATACGTGCGGTTACGGGGATGCGGGTGGGAGGATTTGCGTGATGGTTGCACGGCATTCTTAGTATTTCGTGTCTGTTCTGCGCGTACCCTGATGAGAAAGGACGTGCCCCCAACGGTGGGGGCGCGTCGGAGGACACCTCACCGTGGAGGCACACACACCATGAAGGTCCCACCCCAATCCGAGCGACCCGACACCGAGGAAGACGAGCAAGACTTCCTCACCCCGCCAGCGCGCCGCAAGAAGCGCACTTTGGCAGATAGACGAACGGCGCTGCGCCCATGGGCAATCGGTATCGGCCTCACCGTACTGGTGACTGTGGCATCTGTTGGTGCCTACAGGCTGGGCGCGGGCATTGCCTGGGGGAACGAACACCCCAGCGCCGCCGCAACACCCACGGCGCACCCCGCGTCCATGCCATCAGCGTCGAGCGAGGCCGCCATGTCCGGCGGCTACGCGATTGGTCTCGACGGAGTCCTCGTGCGCCCAGCCGAGTTCGCAGCCGATACGTTCACGAAGCCAGAACTGTCCGAGGAAGCCAAAGAAAACACAGAACGAGGTGCCGAAGCAGCAGCAGAGCACTACCTCGCGCTGTTGGTCTACGCGTGGAATACGGGAGACACACAACCATTCGCGGAAATGTCCTCCCCAACTTCACAGTTTGCGTCGGCGATAGTCCGAGACGTTAACGCACGATACGACAGTGGATGGACCTACGGAATGGAATCGAACATCACTCATGTTCTTCGTGTTGAGCCGATTCAAGCGAACGGAAAGGATGTTCCTGAAGGTTCTATCGTCGTGAAATATCGTGTCGATTCATACGACGGAACTTACTGCACCAAAACGAAAGTACACACCGCTACCTCAAGGTATAAATCCACGTTGACACTGATTATGACATGGCGCGACGGACAGTGGATTGAAACACAGGGAAGATTTGCTGGCGATGAATAAGACTAAAACACATATGCCTAGCACCATCTGTACTCTCGCCACATGTCTTTGCCTGACTTACATGCCCACAGCAGGTTGGGCGTTTGGCGAACCTGACGTGCAACTGAACAATTACACTGAAGGTGGAGATGCAGTAATTCAGGGGCTACTCGGTGATAACGAACCTGATCCCGGTGCCCCTTTTGGAAATCATAATCCGGCTGACGACATCCCTGGACTCACAAACTCTTCCGACGCAAGTCCTGCTGCACATTCATACGAAGAATCGGCACGTTGTAAGAACGTGTACGTCAACAAGGCCCCCAACAGTCCCACGGTCTCCGACGATAACACCGTCGACAACTGCCCGCTCCCTGCCGATCCTGAGGGAGGCGCCGATCAGGACCCCGGCCGCGTCCCCACGACACGAGACCTCCTCTACCTAGCTACTGCCGTCATACACGCCAACGGTGCCGGCCTGCACAAGCGGCCCGAAGGGGTGTCGTACACGAACAAGTACATTCCCACGCTCGTCGCCGCCACGCACCCCACGCAAACCCACGTAGTTACGATGTTCGGCCGCGAGGTCACCGTGACATTCACGGCCACGTCCTACACGTGGAGTTGGGGGGACGGAACCCCGGACGTGACCACGACCTCGCCGGGTATGCCCTGGCAAGAAGGCGTGGACCCCAACACTGACCCCGCCCTGATTCGCCACTACTACAAGGCGCCCAACGGGTGGAAGTCCTTCCTGGACGGCCCATACCCCTCCGCCACGCGCACCATCACGCTGACCACCACGTGGGCGGGTACGGCCACCAACCCCTTCACCGGCGACGCCCAAACCATCAACGGCCTCGTGACCACCACCGAGACGACCGGACCGTTCCCACTCGGCCAGCTCATCGTCAACAACACCGACACCTCAGAAGAAAAACAAGGCCACTAAACACGCTGAGGCCCCAGCCCACCATCGTGGGCTGGGGCCTCAGCGTCAATGTTTCACGTG
>ERZ773180.1707-NODE-1707-length-10456-cov-9.155562_pt1 | contig 10456 bp, 9 predicted proteins | sample MGYA00511080_ERZ773180 | MGnify/ENA primary metagenome ERZ773180 (study PRJEB29015, sample SAMEA2738175) | human oral metagenome | biome: human oral; feature: human-associated habitat; material: saliva | place: China | collected 2178 ...
ATCATCTGTATAATTGTAAAAAATTAGGCTTTGATATAGTTTGAAACTATATCTCTGTTTTAGACAAAAGAAAAAGACTTGAGACAAATGCCTCAAATCCTTTGTATATCTTGTTTTATAAGTCTCTTTCAGTTAGGCTCTTCAAACGCTTTATTAGTAATTCTTATAAGTGACTATGGCTTGTTATTAGAAAAGACTATAAGTTGATTTTTCTATATTATACACTTGAGGCACTATAACTGTTAAATTTGTTAAAGTTTTCCAACTTCTTCCTTTCAACTCTTTCTCTGTTCGAGTGGGACGACTGCTAATGTCTTTCCTAAACTGGCTAAAACTTTCAATACCGTATCCAACTGGGGGCTAGTCTTGCCTGTTTCCATCCTAGCTATGACAGGTTGACTCACTCCACTGAGTTCCTCTAGCTTTTTCTGGCTGATTCCTTGCTCATGTCTGGCCTCAATCAACTCACTCATGATAGCCACTCGCATATCACTTTCAAGAATTTCCTCCTTCGTAAAGAGCTCAGAGCGGACATTCTTCCAATTACTCCCAATAGCACTATTCTTCATTACTTAACCCTCTTTCTTTTAAGTACTTCAGTTCACGCTTGATTTTTAATTATAACTCAAAAGTTATTAAAAGTAAATCTAAACACTCATAAAAAGAAGACCTTAGAAAAATTCCAAAGGTCTCATCTTTATTATTCAAAAAAATTACGAGAAGAGTTATAAATTGAAGGCAATCCTTACTATTATTCCAGCTCTATTCCCTTCTCTCGGAGATTAGCCAGACACTCCTCATAGTAGGCATCGTCATGTTCTCTATAGATAGGACTAGTCAGCCTTTCCTCTGCTAAATCTTCATAAGGAGGGCAGGTATTGCCACGATAGTTCTTGTCCAGCCACTCTGGACTGACATTGTAGCCACTATCGGACATCTCCTCCATGACCAAGCGATGATAGGCATAGAGATGATAGGGCGAGTGGGTAAAAACATAGTCAACCGTCGCATGCTTTCTGCCCCAGCCATTACCACGCAGGGCACAACACTCTCGATGTTGCCCCAAGAGTTGAGGACGAGGGAGCTGTGAAATCAAAGCCTCATGCCAAAGCCTCATGGGAGTCTCCTTTCAGTAACGTTGAATGTTGCAAATAGGTATTTGGATAGCGATTAAGCAAGTCTCTAGTCTTAGTGATCAAGTCTTCCTTAGAAGCCTGACCAAAGCGGTAGCAATCCAACAAGCTCATATAGTCCTTGCGCTCGGCAGCTGTCGCTTTCTTTTTGAAATAACCCCAAATATGCTGAAAGGCATTGCAAACCTGACCCCTGTGTTCTGGAATCTGACAGGCACGGTCAATCATCTCCTGAACCTGACTCACCTCCACCTCTTCATTCTTGAGATACTGACGAATCTCATTGTATATATTGCTAGAATGACTCAAAACGAGGTATTTGTTTCTCGCCCAGAGTTGCTGGCAAAGTGCGCGTTGGTTGTTATTTTCCATATTTCTCCTAACTTTCTACTAGTTCCCAGGAAATACGGAAACAAAGTTATATCTATAAAAATGAGTGAATTATAAGTGAATCAACTAGCCCCATCACCCTTTAAAGTTTTTCAAAAATTCTTTGAGTTCAGCATCGGCTTTTGGTGTGGTTTTAAAATTGAAAACACGATCAATTCTAAAACACTTTATTATTTATATCTGAAACAATATTTTTTCCAGCTCGGCCATCACTTGGTGTTTTTGCCATAGTAATAGTATAACGGTTATCATCAAAATAAGTTAGTTTATAATGTTTACCTTCATCAGAAATAGTGAAGCCCAATTGTTTCAAATCTTGCTTCAACTTTCCAGTTAAACCACTATAGTCAGTTATAAGACGTTTAACTTCTTCTCTCTTCTTACTAAGAACATCTTCACTATTATTTTGCTGAATAATATCCTGAATGATATGTTTTTTTCGTGTATTATCTTTAATACTTACTAAGCTATCAGATAATACAGATAGAATAAATTCTTTCTTCTCATCTTGGAAAAATTCTTTTTCACTTCCACTAGATAAGAAACCACTATCATTCACAGTTTTATTGTTGAAAGCATCTCTATAGAAAGCTAACTCACTTTCTAGATCAGAAATACTACTACGTAAACGACCATTTTCTTCCGTTAACTCATCAAAATCATTACTAAAACTATCTAGGAGTTCTTCTGTCTCCTCTTTGGTTCTCTCAGCTTTTGTACGTTTAGATTTTTGACTTTCAAAACGATCTCGAAGTAAAGAAGTTAGTACACCATCCCAAGTGTACAAAGGATCAATGCTCTGCTGATTTGTAAAATTTATAATCTCTTTTACAATGTTTTGTCTAGTTATAGTTGGATCAAAATGTTCATAATTTAGAAACCTCTTATGTTTCACTACATCTGATTGATAATAGAATCCAATTGCTCCATTATACTCGTTAGTACTATTACATTGCTCTCGAATAAAAGTATTGGTTTCAAGGTCTTCTTGCACAAAAATATGTGCTACCCCTTTAAGAGCATATGCTAATTTATCGACATCAATGGGGATATTGTTTGAGAATGTTTTTGATACATAAACTACCGGTAAATCATAGAATTTTGTACCATTTATCACAGCCGTCAAAACACTGAGATTCTCACAGCCAATCAGATGGGGATTCATCAATATAGGAAGATCATTGTCATCTACAACGTATCCTTTTTCAATCAATAATCTAATAAATAATGGAGTTGTGAATGAAGGATCAACACCAATAGCATCTTCAGTAAAACTACGATCTAACATGATTGACATTTTATAGTCCTTAAAATTCATGATGTAATCTGTTTTCCAAATAATACCATCATCCAGTTTTTTTACATATCTTACAGCTACGATTTCTTCATTTCTGTATTCTTTAAATTCAAGTGAGATTGTATCATCACCGAATTTTTGATTGTAGGATCCATCCCAATTCAAATTGGGTATAACATTATTTTCGTGTGGGCTTCCTTGATTCCATTCAATGACTAAATTTAAGAAGTCATCTTTAGTTAATGACTTTTCAATGTTTAAAATTGTAGAGAAAAGTAGCATTTATTTTCCTTTCATTATCTAATCTACCTGTAACATTACCTATAAATAATAAGGTGTTTTCGCTTCTACTCCCTTTACTTTTTGAAATTATCAACATATTCTTTAATGTATTCCATCTCAAAATCTGAAATTTCCATTAATTGCTGTAACTGTTTATCAATATTATCATCTTCAAAATCAATTATATTATTTTCTGAACTATAATCTATTAAATCTGGTACATATTTTCCCAATGAACTAAGAGATTCGTCCGTCATCAAAAAAGCAAATCTAATAATATAACTCTTCATATATTTATAGAAATTTTGTGCCTCTTGCTCAGTATCAAACGCTTTTAGAGCTATACGAGATCGTCCAAAAGCAGAATGATTATCTAAAATCTCCAGCTGATTATCACGTTTTTGACCACCTGCATTGGCACTAGATACCACAACTTTCCACTTATCAATCAAATGACTGTTCACTTTAATAGCATCTCTATCAGCAATAAACCACGTCGCTCGACCAGCCTTACCACTTTTATCATTAGTCAGTAATTTAATTTGATTCTTATAATCTAATGACTGCCCATTATAGATCTCAACTTTATCAGGATTCCGTTCCGCAAAATCACTTTCTATTTTAAATAAAGCACGATTCAATACTTCACTATTTGAAATTAGATGAAGTTCGTTGTTTTCAATAAATGCTTCTATTTTCTCTACAATTCTACTATTTTTCGGATTCAAAACAAGTAATTTATCGCCTGGAGCACAAAGACTTACCTGTTCTTCCAAACCATTTTCTATAAAACTAAACTTAAACCCATCATTTTTTTTATGATAATCTTTAACTACGACAGAAATTCCATCTGAAATAGCAACATCTTTAAAAACTTCACTAGCTTGTTGATAATAGATTATTTCTAATAAGTGTGGACTATTAATTTGTTTTAATCCAAAATCTGCCATCCCTTTCCCCGAACGCTGTATCCAACGCCCTCCAGGATAAATTAGGCATGAATATTTTCTAGCTACTTGATCAGCTACTAATTGAAATTCATGAAAAACATTTCTAACACTTTGTTGTTGACCTTTTTTCATCATTAGATCAGTTGTAACCTCCTGATACGGAGGATTCCCAATCACAACATCAAATTTCACTTTATCAAAGGCCTCCTCTACTTGTTTTTTACCTTCGTTAATACTTGATTTTAATGTATCTGAGAAGTTTTCGATATAGGCTACATTGGTCTTATATTTCTTATAGCCTGTTAAAGTTCTTTCTGTAATAGTCTTAGCCATTGGTGTTTTTGCAATAGCATAGATATTGTTTTCTAAGATTCCACGATAGACACTATCAGCATCAAATCGATTATCATCATTATTTTGTACATATTGATAATAGAGACTCATAGCAGCATGCAAAGGGTAGAGCCCTGTCTTAGCATTGATATCAATGATTTTAGTCTCTGGATGATAGACACTATCCGTAACATCTGTGTCTACCCAATGGAGATTTGGTGTAGCACCATCTGTCATTGACTCAAAGTTATCGTCATAGAAATTAAGTCCACCAATACCTTTTGCAATTTGCATATTGACCACTCGCCATGGTGTCAAAACAGTTTCTTTATCGGGATTCTTGAAGCTACCGAATAAGGTTGCAATCTCTTCGGCACGTTCAATAAAATCAAGACTATCAAAAGATTTAGCTCGTTGACGAATGATTCGACCTGCTTCAATAAAGACCTCTGCATCATAATACTTGGTGATTTCTGTGAACATGCCTTTAGTGAATCCAGAAGGCATAAATTCTTTCCAAGATTCGTCATCAACTTCTTTGATAAAGTCTTCGATAGTAATATCTTTGCTTAAATCAACATCCATTCCGTAGATCATCATTGGAATACGAATAGAAACTCCTCGTAAGATAGAAATCATCGTTTTTTGTTGTTTACGAGCTTCTTTGAGTTTCTCTATCGCTTCTTTTTCCTCTTGACTACGCTCACGAGGTTTCTTTTTCTTAGCTTTTTCTGCCTGATCATATTCTTCATCAGTCAAACCACTATCATTTATTGTTACTTTGGTAGATGTTTTTTGTTTTTGCGTTTTACCAACGATAGCATTTAATTTGTTGAAACGTTCTGCATCATCAGAAGTTAGTGTTAAGAGATTATCATTGTAGAGACTGTCATCTTCAAAACCTGACCGGACCGCTTTTTCAGCATAAACCTTTTTAATTTGAGTCAACATACGGTCAACATTAAATGGTTCCATGCCATTATTACTTTTACCTAAAATAGGCATAAAGTTAAGCAAATTTGCCATCGCCTGTTTTTGCTGATGGGTATTTTTCTTCCCGACACCAGAGTTAATTTGGGCTGTCTCAGCCATTACTGTTAAAGCACGGTCTGGAGCAAAATCAAATATATAACAACGTTTCTTCATCCCAAGTTTTTCATGAGAGAACGGCGTTTGTGCACGAAATGCAGCCTGTAAGTAATTCGTAGAGCTACTAGTATTCGAAAGGAACATCACTGCTGTCCATTCAGGAACATTTACCCCTGTTGTCAACCTACGAACTGTCAAAGTGATTGTTTTTGTTTGTGAAGGATCATCCGTAATCGCTTGACGTACCTTCGAAAGATCATCTCCTGAAGTATCTAAGATATTATCACTCTTATCGTTTCGTACAACATTAACAATGTTGTAGTCCATCCCAAACACTGGGTGTCCTTTTAAAAGTTTTTCAAAAGCATTAGCTTCTCTAACTCCTGGCATGATCCAAAGAGTATGACGGAGTTCATCACGATATTCTCTTGTTGAAAATGGATAATTAGTGTCACTATTTGGGTTAGTAATATTATCCAAAAAACGTCGGACATCGGCTTTATAAACTAATTCTTCCTTATCATCCACTCTGAAAAATTCACGAAAATTGAAGGCTTTATTTTCATCGGTAAATTTTTCCTTATGTTTCATCTCAAAGGTATACATTTGTACCTCTGGAAGTTGCTCATAAGGGTTAGGAAGTTCAGGGTTTTCCAAATCCCATTTCAGTTTAGCTTGTTGCTCCATGACATAGTCCCAAGTATAGACTTGTTCAGGTACAAACTGGTCAAGAAGATTAAAAGGTGTACCGGATAGTTCTAAAATCTTGGTATAACCTTCTTTTACCAAAGATTTCATGACAGTATCGCTAAGTTCAGTCTGTGTTCCCTCATGTGCTTCATCAATGATGATTAAATCCCAATCTACATCCGAAAATAAAGGGAGATTGGCTTGAGCGCCATTATAACGTAGATACTGAATGGATGCGAAATATATAAATGGTTTATCACCAGATTTCAGAGTTGTCAGTTTCTCTCCTTTATCAACTGATCCATACAAATACCCTGCTTCCGACATTTCCATTTTTTTGTAGTCCTCAAACCATGAATCACGGACTACTGGTCTATGTGTCATGATTAGAACACGTTGAAACCCTTCTTGTTTAATAAGCTCCAATGAGGTTAAGGTTTTACCAAAACGCATTTTGGCATTCCAAAGCATACGGTCTTTTTTCTTAAAAGTTTTTTGAGTTTGTTCCACGGCAGCATTTTGTTCGGGTCTAAGAATAATATCCGATTTATCTGCTATATATTCAGCCGGTACATCACTAATAAATGACCGTCCATCTTTGACAGCCTTAATAGCTTCCTTAGCTGTCTCTAAATCAGTCTTAAACCATTCATTACCTGCTAATTCTTCAGTGTGTTTAATTCCTGACCGCTTTAAAACTTCATGGACATCATGATCATGAAACCAAGTTTTTGTAGATTTTTTATAAGCTAGCTCAACCCATCCAAGTTCAAAATGAAGACCAGCGGTTGTCATATATTGCTTAATTCTTTTTGGTGCTATTTTACGTAAAAACTCACTATTAGGGGTCCAGTCTGCTTCAATATCTTCAGATGCTACAGAACCTTCTCCAATTTTTTGGGCCCCTTCAAAAGCAGCAAATTTCCCACTTTCATTATTCACAGTCTGTACATAGATAAACTTACGTTCTGCTGTTGTATAACGCTCTTGAGCTTTAGGTTCTAAGAAATTATCATACAAAGAGACCTTAATACGATCATCAATATACTCAGTCACGAACCAAACTAAAATCATATAAACTTGTTTCAATGATTTTAATGCATTCTCCTGTGTCGCATCTTTAGGATTTAGTATATGAGCTGAGCTATTTCCATGCCCTTTAATCTCAAAGAAAGCATCCACGATTTCCTTATTTTTAATATAAGATTTGATAGTTTGTAACGTCTCATGAAAAGTCGAATGTGATGATAATTCAATGTGTGCACAATTAGCAAATAGAATTGCTGTATTTTCTGCAACTTTACGAACTTTTATCAATACACCTTCATAATCCTTTTGTGAGTAGTTATTTTCAGCCATATTGACAGTTGAAAAAAGTAATGCTGTATCTGTGTCCACTTTTAAAAAATCAAAATTCGATGCCATAATTGTTTAATCTCCCAATGTATATACTTTTTGAATAACTACTTTCTTCGTATTGCCAACCCTCAAGTCTTCATCTAACTCTTCAAAGAGGCTTAGTTGTCCCTCAACAACCCTTTCCTCCCCATCAATATTTTCACCAAAAAGTTCAGCAAAAGCAAATCGTTTTTCTTCAACAAGACTAGGGTGTCCTTTTACTCGCATCCACTCACTAAACATAATAAGTTCATTTGAATCAGGGTGTCGCTTTGTCAAAGTATTTCCTCTTACAATATTCTTTTTGATTAGGTAATAAGCAGATTTATATAAATCACTTCTGCTATTCAATCTTTCTCCAAAAGATATTTCATACCAATCGAGATAGCGCAAAAACATTCTTGACCTAGCAACTTCCAGATTATCTTCTAAAAATTCAATTCCGTAAATTGAAGCTATTGCAAAAAGAGATTTAGTTTTCCAATTTTTCTTGTCATAATTCCTTGTAACAGCAGAGAGTTTTCTTTCAAGTATGGCCTCTAAAAAATTCCCATCCCCTGCTGATGGTTCCAAAAAAGTCGCATAAATATCTTCTGTTTTTTCCCTTATCCCAGGAGTATCTAGCATCTTTTGTACCATCCACGATGGTGTAAAAACTTCACCATGTTTTTGAACACGATGTTTAGACTTTATAAGTTCTTCAGTCATAATTCCCTCCGTGATATCTCCTATTATTATAGCATGTTTGGGAAAGAAATTAACGCTTTCAAAGCATTTTGTTGGTTTTTCGCGCAAAAAAACGAACCTGGTCTGGTTCGTTTATTTTTAGTCTAGTTGGATCCCTTTTTCTGCTAGGTTGTCTAGGCATTCTTGGAGGTAAGTGTCCTGATGCTCGGGATAGATGGGAGTATTCAAGGCTTCCTCTTTCAGCTCTGGATAGGCTGGGCAGGTCTTGCCTCGGTAGTTCGGTTCCCACCACTCTGGGCTGACCTTGTAGCCACGAGCGGTCATCTCCTCCATGATCAGGCGGTGATAGGCATAGAGGCGATAAGGCGAGTAGTCAAAGACATAGTTGACCGTCGCGTGCTTCTTGCCCCAGCCATTGCCTCGAAGGGCGCAGCATTCCCGGTGTTGGCCCAGGAGCTGGGGACGAGGGAGTTTGGGAATCAAGTCTTGGTGCCAGAGTCTCATCTATTGACCTCCTAGTAGCGTCGAGTCTTGTAAGTAGCGATTAGGGTAGCGCTCAAGGAGAGTCTGGATTCCCTTGATCAGATCTTCTTGCTGGGCTTGGCCATGCTGGTACTTCTCAAGTAGCAACATAAAGTCCGCCTTTTCCTCTGCAGTCGCCTGCTTTTTGAAATAGCCCCAGATATGCTGGAAGGCATTGGAGACCTGGCCACGATTTTCCGGCAGGGCTAGCGCTTGCTGGATCATGCCCTCGACATGGCTGACCTCCACCTGGTCTTGCTTGAGGTATTCTCGGATCTCCTTATAGATATTACTCGAACGACTGAGTACCAGGTATTTATTTTTCGCCCATAGGACTTGGCAGTGATGTTTTTGATCCACTCGTGTCTCCTTTTGATCTTCTCTATCAATAGTCCTCCCATTATACCATGGAAATGAGTTAAGTCATAAAAAAAGCGGACCTACTTGGCCCGTTTTTTCTCTCCACTTTATTTATCAAAGGGAGGCTTTTAACTGTTCTATCTGCTCTTCACTTAAATCGGTGTACTGTTGGACTTCCTCAGTGCTAAAACCATTGGCCAAGAGCCCTTGGGCGATACGAAGAGCAGCCTCTTCTCGTCCTTGTTCTAGACCTTGTTCTAATGCAATCTTCCCAGTTTCTTCCTTGGTTTCTTTGAGCAAGGTTTCCATACACATATTCCAGTTTTCTCTGAGGCGGATGCGTTCATCTATCATGTCTTTTTCCTCCTTGGTCCAATTGGATGGGATTAAGAGTGACTCTGCTTGTTCGATCACCTGATCAGGTTGATGGCTAAAGGGATGGTTTCCGAAGAATTCTAGCCACTGTTGCAATGGATCACTCACTTGCGTTCCTCTACTTTCATTATACTTGTCCAATTCTAAAAAGGCAAGTCGCAATAAATTATGACGCTGATTCCCCTTACTATTAGCGAGAAGGGGGCCCCCATGGATGGCATGACGCACTTCATACACATTGACAGGAGAAGCCTCATCAGGGAAAATACTCTTCTCCAAGATCGCAATCCCGTAGACTGGAACCAAATCCTCGTACATCTGATGGGTCTGGCCCTTCTTCCGTTTCTTTCGGACATTTTCAATCAACTGGTTGGCCAGATAATAATAAAAACGATTGACAAAGTACTCCTGCTTCATGACTTGAATCTCAATAATGACTTCTAGGCCCGAATCTAATTTTGCTCGCACATCTACAGAAGTTTCAAATGGGAAATCTCCTAGGAAACCTTGTTCATGAATTTGATTGCCTTCTAGGATTTCTACCGAGTGGATGGGTAAATCCAAGACCTCTTGGATAAATTTTGCAGTGACATCTGGAAGACTAAAAATTTTCTTTGCAATCAGATCCAGAGTGGGTGAAATATGGGGATGGCGTTTGCGCATCTTTTTCCTCCTTTTACATTCTTAATGAGGGAGAACCAACTCCTCCCTCACTTATATCATTCGTAAAAAGATTTACTTCCACGAAAAAAGTCTGAGTCCAACTCAGACATTAAATATAGAAAGACCATTTTTCATAAAACAATCATCGATTTTACAAAAAATGTATTAGTTTAAAAGTGATTCAAATAGAGACTGAAACTTTCCTCCGTGAGAAAAGTTTCAAAGACAACATTATCCATAAGCAAAAAGTCTGAGACTCACTCAGACTTTTTGTATTAATCAATTTC
>ERZ773180.1710-NODE-1710-length-10444-cov-31.821446_pt1 | contig 10444 bp, 10 predicted proteins | sample MGYA00511080_ERZ773180 | MGnify/ENA primary metagenome ERZ773180 (study PRJEB29015, sample SAMEA2738175) | human oral metagenome | biome: human oral; feature: human-associated habitat; material: saliva | place: China | collected 2178 ...
GGGGTCGTGTCCATGTCCGTCCTTCACGTGGGGGGCTTCCAGTGTCGCACGACGGACCCTCATCCGCGTCTGCGCGCGCGGGCGCGATAGGCTTTCTTCCGTGAACGAACAGTACTTCACCGACTCTGCCCCCGCGAGCGCCGACGAGACTCACGTCATTGATGTGAGTGTGCGCGGCTTTGATCTGTCGATGCGCGTGTCCTCGCGCGTCTTTTCGGGTTCTCAGCTGGATCTGGGGACCCGCCAGCTGCTCTCGGTCGCGCCCGACCTGCCCGGGGGTGGGACTTTCCTGGATCTGGGCTGCGGCTGGGGTCCGATCGCGACCGTCATGTCGTTGGAGGCACCGGGAGCCGTGGTGTGGGCGGTTGACGTCAACTCGCGTGCCTTGGATCTGACGGCTCGCAATGCCCAGGCACATGGTGCTTCGGGCGTGCGCGTGCTCAAGGCCGACGAGGCGCTGGCCGCCTCAGTCGAGTCCGGCACGCGCTTCGATGTCATCTGGTCGAACCCACCCGTGCGTATCGGCAAGGAGGCGATGCACGACATGTTGGCATCGTGGCTGGGCAGGCTTGCCCCCAGCGGCGTCGCCTACCTGGTCGTCCAGCGCAACCTGGGCGCGGATTCTCTCATCACGTGGCTGAACGGCCAGGGCTTTGAAGCCTCGAAGTTCGCGTCGAAGAAGGGCTTCCGCATCATCGAGGTTCGGCCCGCCTGAGGGGTTCACTCCCCGTGACGAGGCCGTGGCCTCGCCTCGGGGAGCGCGTCCCCCGGGTTAGGACAGTCGGATGTCGGCGACGCGCGTGGCCGGACCCGTCAGAAACACGGAGGCGTCAGTGATGCGGGGGCTCTCCCCCGTCCAATCGATAACGCCGTCGAGGCCCACGCTCACCGTGCCGCCGGGGATGTCGACGACCCACTGGGTGGGGGCACCGGGGCCGCGTCGCAGAGCGGTGGCCAGGGCGGCCGCGCAGCATCCGGTACCGCATGCCTGGGTCTCCCCCACGCCGCGTTCGAGGACGCGCATCGCGATGTGTCCGGTGGCCTGTCCCGGCACGCTCAGGTCCACGACCAGCTCCAGGTTCGTGCCGGCGTGCGGCGCGGGATCATACGAGGGACGCGCGGCGGGCGGAATCAGGGACACATCGACGGTGGGCAGGAACACGTCGCGGAGGGTTTCCTGGTCCGCGAGTTCAACGACCGTGTGCGGGTTCGGCATATCCACCCAGATGCCGCCCAGGGTCCCCTCAATACCGGGGATACTCACCTCGATGGTCTCGCGCGCAGGTGAGGCGGCGGGACCCATGTCGACGCGGTAGCGCGCGCCCGTGCCCTCATCCTCGGCCTCAGGAGTCACGCGCTTGATACCGCCGCGCGTCGCCACGTCCAACGTGGCACCCACGGGCAGGTCCACGAGGCCCTCGCGGCGCAGGTGATCGACGAAGACGCGCACGCCGTTACCGCACATTTCCGCCTTCGACCCGTCCGCGTTGCGGTAGTCCATGAACCACATTCCACCCCTCTCGACGGCCCGAATGAAGCCGTCCGCGCCAATCCCGAACGCCGGAGAGCACAGGGACGCAACCTCGGCCTCGCTGGGGTCATAGTCGTCGTAGCGATCCGTGGCGACGACGAAAGAATTACCGGCACCGTGAGCCTTCACGACACGGGCGCGGGAGGGCAGCTGCGAGTTCATCATGCCTCCACGGTAGCGCCCACGCCCTGGCCTCGCAGCCGCCGACCGCGTTACGAGCGTCGCAGCGACGCCTCCGCCTCACGCTGGGCCAGCTCGACCACGTGGGCTGCCACGGCCTCGTCCGAGGCGAACTCCTCCACGTCCAGCCAATGTACGCGTGGGTCCGGGCGCAGCCACTTGACCTGGCGACGGGCCAGCTGACGGGTCGTCTGCGCGATGGATTCCACGGCCTCATCCTCGCTCATGGTTCCATCGATGACCGCGAGCGCCTGCGCGTAGCCCGTCGCTCGGGACGCGGTCTTCGCTTCGCGCAGGCCGACATTGATGAGCGCGCGAACTTCCTCGATGAGTCCGCCGTCCATCATGGCTCGCGTGCGCAGCGCGATGCGCTCGTCAAGCTCCTCCATCGGGCGGCGCAGCGCCACCATGAGCGCGGGGGCCACGAATTCATGACGAGGCATGGACGCTGAATAGGGACGCCCCGTCAGCTCGATGACCTCCAGGGCGCGCACAATCCTGCGCGCGTTGTGCGGGTCGATGCGCTCGGCCGACACGGGGTCTAGAGCCTTCAGACGCTCGTACATGCCGCGCGACCCCCACGGACCAGCGGCTTCCTCCTCCAGGCGGGCACGCAGGAGCGGGTCCGTCCCCGGGAACTCGATGACATCCAAGAGGGCGCGCTGATACAGGCCCGAACCGCCCGCGACCACCGCGACGCCTCCGCGCGCGTGAATACCGGCCACGTCCGCGCGCGCATGCTTCTGATAGGCGGCCGCCGATGCCTCGTCGCGCACCTCCAGCACGTCGATCTGGTGGTGGGCAATCCCTCGACGTTCCTCGACGGGTGTCTTCGCCGTGCCCACGTCCATACCCCGGTAGAGCTGCAGCGCGTCAGCGGAAACAATTTCGCCCGCCCCAGGCGCACCCAGCGCTGTGGGCAGGCGACAGGCCAACTCCAGGGCCAGGTCCGACTTGCCCGAGGCCGTGGGTCCCACCACCGCGCAGACCAGGTCCGACGCACACGTCACAGAAGATTCCATGCCCACCAGTGTACGGGTGCCTTCCCCCGATACCACCCAAGTACGGCTAGGCTTAGCACCATGAGCACAACAGATACTCCCCCGGTCACCCTCGACCGGATCATTGAAGCCGTCGAGGTCGTGGGACTCATCCCCTTCGTGTCCTCCACGGGACAGGTCGCGGCGATTCTGCCTAACCGCACCGTGCGCATCGCGGCACCCGAGGGCCGCCCCGCGCAGGGCGTCGCCGACTACCCGCGTTTCTTCGACCCCGCCCACGCCGATGTGATTGCCTCCGCGGTCCGCCGACTCAACGCCTCCACCTACCTGCCCAAGGTCACCTCCACCACCACGGACTCCGGCGCTATCGCCATCCAGATGCAGCACACCTTCAACTGGGTCGTCGGCGCGTCCGACGCCCAGGTCAAGGCCGAGGTCCACCAGTTCATCATGGCTGCCATCTCCATGATGAACCAGCTCGACATCATGTTTACCGACCAGTGGGCTAAGGAGGCCGACAATGCCTGAGTGGAAGAGCTTCACCTTCGGCGAGGACGGGGAAGCTACCCTCGCCCCTGAGCAGAGCGCCCCTGAGGCCGCTGCGCCCACCAAGTCTGCGATGGAACCCGATGAGTACGCCGCCAAGTGGGGCACCGAGGTTTCCACGGTCACCATCGAACGCATCTCCAAGGTCCTCGACGGCGACGGACTGCCACACGGCTCCAACGAGTTCATCGTCGCCACCCAGCTCAACGACGTGCCCCTCCAGATTCACCGTGAACCCGCCGACGCCCCCTGGCTACAGGTCGAAACGCGGATCGTGCCCCCGGGCGAGGGCCACACGGAGGTCTCCCTGCAGGAGATCGCGAACCGCTGGAACGTCGGACACCTCCAGCCCACCGTCTTCCCCGTCGAGGATGGCGAGAACTGGGTCCTGGTGGCCGCCTCCCGATTCTTCGTGGGCGAAGGCCTGTCAGATCGCCAGATTCACGCGATGGCGCGCCGCGGCCTGATTATCGGCCTGCAGGCCGCCGAGGAGCTGCCCTCCTACTTCGAGGGAGCCGAGGCCTCGGCGCAGTAAGCGGACACACCCTCTTCGAGCATCCATACAACAGTGCCCCGTTCCTCCTTGTCGGAGGAGCGGGGCACTCTCGGTGAGTGTGCGCCGACTACATGCGACGGCGCAGCGTGAACCGCCTGCGCGGCGGGGGCCACGGGTCGCATAGGGGGCTCGAATCGACCCGCACTACCGAGAGTGCTCCCGCATGTCGGCCGCCTCAACATCGTGACGACCGCCACGAATTAACGGTAACGCTGCGACGCTCGTCTCATGTGAGTTTCAGATGGGGCATTTTCCCGATTTTCTCCCCAAAATCGTGGGCAAATGTGCAGCGTACCACGACGACGAACGCGCCCCCCGCACATTCTCTCCCATCGATGCAGGTCATCGCCCAGATGACGCGCCATCTGGGCGATGACCGATCACAACACGAGGGTCAGCGCGAGGCACCCACGCGTAGCGTCGGAATACCAAGCGATACAGCAGTGTCGGGTTCCGGCGACGCCTGACGGGCCTGCCACACGTCACCGGCGCGCGTACGGCGCACCTCGAAGAGACCACCCTGAGCACCAGAATCAGCAATCAGGTGGTGCGGAGCGCCATAGGTCACCGTCGCACGAATCATGTCGCCAGGACGCGGGCGGTCGGCCTCAGCGAGGCCCTCGGGCAGTGCGACGTGCACGAGGCGATTATCACGAGCGCGACCCGACATACGATGGGTCGTACCATCCTTACGGCCATCCCCCTCGGACACGAGAATTTCGACCTCGGTACCCGCCAACGCTGCGTTGTCTTCAGCGCAGATACGCTCCTGAAGCCTAACGAGACGCTGGTAGCGCTCGAGAGCAACGTCATCGGGAACCTGGTCCTCGCGGTCAGCAGCGGGCGTACCCGGGCGACGCGAGTACAGAAAGGTAAAGGCCGACGTGAAACGCGCCTGTTCCACGACGTCCAGGGTCGCCTGGAAGTCCTCTTCCGTCTCACCGGGGAAACCCACGATGATATCGGTCGTGATGGCGGCCTCAGGAATCGCGGCGCGCACACGGTCCAGAATGCCCATGAAACGCTCGCGGCGGTATGAGCGACGCATCTGGCGCAGCACGGCGTCAGAACCCGACTGGAGCGGCATGTGCAGACTCGGCATCACCGTAGGCGTCTGCGCCATCGCCGCGATGACGTCGTCCGTAAAGGCTGCAGGGTGAGGCGAGGTGAAACGCACGCGCTCGATGCCCTCCACGCGACCGACGCCCCGCAGCAAGTCAGCAAACGCGCCGCGCTCACCAAAGCCCACGCCGTAGGAGTTCACGTTCTGCCCCAGCAGCGTCACCTCAATGGCCCCCTGCGAGGCGACAGCCTCAACCTCAGCCAGGATGTCGCCAGGGCGACGGTCGCGTTCCTTGCCGCGCAGGTGAGGCACGATGCAGAACGTGCACGTGTTGTTGCACCCCACCGAGATCGACACCCACGCCGCGAACGCGCTCTCGCGGTGGGTAGGCAGCGTCGAAGGGAAGACCTTGAGTGATTCCTCGATTTCGACGGCGGCCTTGCGATTATGTTCGGCGCGGCGCAGCAACGCCGGGAGCACATCGATGTTGTGGGTGCCAAAGACAGCGTCCACCCACGGAGCCTTGGAGACAATGCCGTCGCGCATCTGCTGGGCCAGGCATCCGCCGACCGCAATCTGCATGCCCGGGCGCTCGCGCTTGACGGCGGCCAACTGCCCGAGGTTGCCGAACAGGCGGGTCGCGGCGTTTTCACGCACCGAGCAGGTGTTGATCACGATAACGTCTGCACCCATGTCGCCCGCGTCGGTCGCGCGAGCGGCGGCCTCGGGGACGGTGTCAACGGGGACGAGGCCGGCCTGCTCCAGCAGACCCGCCATACGCTCGGAATCGTGTTCGTTCATCTGGCAGCCGAGCGTTCGCACCGCATAGGTGCGAGGCAGGGCATCTACCTGCGGTGTCGTCGTATTCATCGCACAACAGTCTAGTCGTGCTCGCGGCCACCAGAGGAGTCGAGCACGTCACGCAACAACGCCAAAGCCGCGTCGATGGCTCCGGTACGCACACGGGCTCGATCCCCCTCCAGGTGCACCAACCTGTGCTCCGTCCCGCCCTCGTGCGCGCACGCAACGTGAACGGTGCCGGCAGGGAAACCATCGGCGTGGCCGGGACCGGCCACGCCCGTCGTCGACAGGCCGATGGCAGCACCGAACAGGATGCGAGCACCCTCAGCCATCTGCCTGGCCACCTGCTCGTCCACCGGACCGGTTTGATCGAGGCGCGCGCGAGAGACCCCCAAGACCGAGGCCTTCGTATCCACCGCGTAAGTACACGCCCCTCCGCGCACGACGTGGGATGCACCGGGCACATCAACCATGCGGGCAACGAGGCCCCCTCCGGTCAGTGACTCTGCGGTCGCAACCGTCAGCCCACGGCGCGTCATCCGCCCGATCAGGTCCTTCACCTGTGCATCATCCATTCTCAGGACACCTCCCAGTCCCAGCCTTCGTCATCGTCCGCGCTACCAGCATGCCATTCATTCAGGGCATCGCGCACCGCATTGGAGGCCACGGATGGGGAATAGCCTTTGCGCGCCAGCATCGAGCACAAGCGCCGGTACGCACTCTGCCGAGGAACACCCGCCAGTGATCGGCGCTTGCGCGCCACGAGCTGGGCGGCCCTCTCGGCCTCGTCATCACGGCTGATCTGGGACAGTGCTCGCTCGATGACGCCCGGCTCCAGCCCCTTACGCACGAGGACCTCACGCAAAGCGCGGCCCGATGCCCCGGTACCTGAAAAGCGCGAGCGGACCAGAGCATCGGCATAGGCCTGGTCATCGACCAGGCCTACAGCTTCAAGCCGATCAACGACCTGGTGGGCCAGATCGGCACTAAAACCGCGCCCCTCAATGGCACTGGTCAATTCTGCGCGCGAACAGGCGTGCGCATCCAGCTTCCGCAACGCAACCTCACGCGCTGCCTCGATGGCGGCTGAACCCGTCAGGGCGGCGTTACGTTCGCGGACGCGGGCCAGCCGCTGCCCCGGGGAGGAGCGATGGCGTCGCTCCTCCCCCAGCTCCGGATGGTCCTCCGGATCCAAATAGCGGACCACGACTCAGAAGCCCGCGTCCTCGTCCGGGTCAACCGCAGGTGCCTTCTTGGACCCCTTCTCCGGCTCTGGCTCCTCGGCAATGCCGAGCGCGATCAGGATTTTCTGCTCGATCTCGTTAGCCAGCTCGGGGTTATCCACCAGGAACTGGCGCACATTCTCCTTGCCCTGGCCCAGTTGGTCATCCCCGTAGGTGAACCAGGAGCCAGACTTGCGCACGATGCCGGCTTCCACGCCCATGTCAATGATCGAGCCTTCGCGCGAAATACCCTTGCCGTAGACGATGTCGAATTCAGCCTGCTTGAAAGGCGGGGCCATCTTGTTCTTGACCACCTTGGCGCGCGTACGGTTTCCGACAGGCGCTCCTGCTTCCTTGAGGGTTTCGATGCGACGCACATCGATGCGCACCGAGGCGTAGAACTTCAGGGCTTTACCACCGGTCGTGGTCTCCGGGGAACCGAAAAACACGCCGATCTTTTCACGCAGCTGGTTGATGAAGATCGCGGTCGTGCCGGTCGCCGAGAGGGCACCCGTGATCTTACGCAGGGCCTGGCTCATGAGGCGGGCCTGCAGGCCCACGTGGGAGTCGCCCATCTCGCCCTCAATTTCGGCCTTGGGCACCAGGGCTGCGACCGAGTCGATGACGATGATGTCGATGCCGCCCGAGCGGATCAACATGTCGGCAATTTCGAGGGCCTGCTCGCCCGTGTCGGGCTGAGAGACCAGCAGGGAATCGGTGTCCACGCCCAGGGCACGAGCGTAGACGGGGTCGAGCGCGTGCTCAGCGTCGATGAAGGCCGCGTTGCCGCCGGCCTTCTGGGCGTTCGCAACGGCGTGCAGAGCAACCGTGGTTTTACCGGAGGATTCGGGGCCGTAGACCTCAATGACACGCCCGCGGGGCAGGCCACCGATGCCGAGCGCGACATCGAGAGCAAGAGAGCCGGTGGGGATCACCTGAACGGGAGGACGATTGTCGTCGCCCAAGCGCATCACGGAACCCTTGCCGAATTGCTTATCAATCTGCGACAGGGCGACTTCGAGCGCCTTGTTGCGGTCGTTCGTGACGGTCTTTGCCGCGGGTGCCTTACGGGCTGCCATGATGGTCCTTTCGTTCTGCGGCCTCTCCGGCCTGCGAGTGTCCTGGCCTCAATGACGCCCCTCTCCGAGGCGCCATGACGAGTATGCGACCGGCCATCGTCATCTGCGTCCCGCACGCGGCACCCCTGTGGACGACACGCGAGGACGATTCGTCGCCCATCAGCTTAAATGGAACAGATGTTCGATGCGGCGACGACACGCCGAGACACCAGCCAGGGCATACGAGAACACAAAAGCGCAGCGACGCACGTCCGCGCGAGGAAACGATTAAGGAGTCAGCGACCCCGTTCGCGCGGGTCGAGGCGATGAATCCAGCGCGCGTCCTCACGCCCGGTTTCTTCGCACAGCTGCGCCCAGACCTCGTCGGGACTCACCCCGGCAGACAGAGCGTCGCGGGCTGTGGCCCCCAGCGAGGCGAGGTAGAGGTCGGAAACGTATGAGCGGCCGAGGGCCGACCCGAAGGTCGCCTCGACCGCTTCGTAAAATTCGGAGTGCTTCACGCGTCAGGAGATCAGCGTGACGGGCACGAGATCGTCGGGCACCGCGTCAGGAATGACAGCGCCGTCGATGATCGCCATGCGTTCGGAGACCTCGCGCAGCACGAACCACAGCGGAACGCGCAGAGCGGAGGTAATGGCCTCGAGCAGTTCGGAGGACGCCTCCTTCTGCCCGCGCTCAACTTCGGAGAGATAGCCCAGGGACACCTGTGCTTCGGAGGAGACTTCGCGCAGGGTTCGACCCTGGCGCTGGCGGATGCCACGCAGGACATCGCCCAGTTCGCTGCGCAGCAGCGGAGTTTCGCTCAGTGTCTTTTCCATATCGTTACTGTAGCCGTTCTTGATCGTCGGGCGCATCGTTAGTTCGCGCATCGGACCGGTGTAACCGGGCGCGCGCACGCCTCGGGTTGTTGTCATGTCCTGTCAACGCGCACCCAAACCAGCCTATTCCACCGGGCATTCAATTCGCGTATGGGTTGCGTCACCCAGACTCAACTCTGAATGTACCGCCCGGCAGGAGACGAGTCCGCGGAAGCGGCGTGCCCGCCGTCTGCCTCATGAGAGTCGACGATGGCAGGAGTGCGCATCAGTGTGACGCCCTCGACCACGTAGGCGACACCAGAAATAAGGGTCAGCGCCAGTGCGATACCGGACAGGGCGAGACCGAGGCGAATCACGAGAATAACCCACCACTGGTTAGCCCGGTCGATCGCATAGAAGTGCTCCCATGGGATGAGCAGTGTCCCCAGCGCAATGATCTGGAAAAATGTCTTCATCTTACCCATCCAATTCGCCGAGACAACGACGCCACGGCGCAGGAAAAAGGCGCGCATCGCGGTGATGCCGAGCTCGCGCACAGCGATCAGGATCGTCACGAACCAGGGCAAGAACCCCTGCCAGGACAGGAGAACGAAACCTCCCAGGGTCAAAGCCTTGTCAGCGATGGGATCGACGATGCGCCCGAAGTCGGTGATCTGGTTCCATGAACGAGCCAGATGCCCGTCGAGATGATCCGTGATCGAGGCAAGCGCGAAGATGACGAAGGCCACCCACTTCGTGACCCAGGAGTCCTGTAGGGCCAAAATGATGAAGATGGGGACGAAGACCAGGCGCGCCATGGTCAGCACGTTCGGCAGGTTCACGACGGGGGCTGCGGAGTCCCGTTGAACGCGCGACACGTTATCAGTCATTGCTGGTACCTCTCTCTTAGCGGCCGGTGAGCTGCCAAGCGTCCTCATCGTCGTCCGGCTCCTCATCAACCCAATCAGGTGAGGAACCGCCAAAGTTATGTCCAGAGTACGGGTCTAACCCGCCCGCGCGCGAATCGCCAGCGTGTCCCGTGCCCGATTCGTAACCAGAGGAGGCCTTCGTCCTGTCAATCGACGAGGTCCCCTTCCCCGCAGCGCGGACGCTCGCAGCACCGGTGGCGGAGCTGGGTGCCCCCGAGGGTGCGCTAGAAGCGGGTACGGCGGATGCGGGCGCGGCGGAAACCGCCGCGGGCTCGGGTTCGGGTTCGCTGATGGAGGTGGATTCGCCGCGCAGCATCGCGAGCACCTCGGGGAGCTGCTCGGGGGTGACGAGGACCTGGCGGGCCTTGGAACCTTCGGAGGGACCAACGATGTCGCGGGATTCGAGGAGGTCCATGAGTCGTCCGGCGCGGGCGAAGCCGACGCGCAGCTTGCGCTGGAGCATGGAGGTGGAGCCAAGCTGGGTGGAGATGACAAGCTCGGCGGCCTGGAGCAGGTCTTCGAGGTCAGCTCCGATATCTTCGGCGACTTTTGCTTCCTTCTTGTCGGGTACGACGTCGTCACGGTAGTGCGTTTCCATCTGGCTCTTGACGTGGGCGACGACCTGGTGGATCTCGGATTCGCCGACCCAGGCACCCTGAACACGCATGGGCTTGGAGGCACCGGCGGGCAGGTAGAGGGCGTCGCCCTGGCCGATGAGCTTTTCGGCGCCGGGCTGGT
>ERZ773180.1713-NODE-1713-length-10439-cov-3.522149_pt1 | contig 10439 bp, 7 predicted proteins | sample MGYA00511080_ERZ773180 | MGnify/ENA primary metagenome ERZ773180 (study PRJEB29015, sample SAMEA2738175) | human oral metagenome | biome: human oral; feature: human-associated habitat; material: saliva | place: China | collected 2178 ...
ACAAAAAATATGTCATTCACAGACCATTGTAATGAGATTTTTAATCAGGCAATCCGCGATTACCATATCACGGATAATGTAGACACACCTATAAATAATCCATACGAGAGAGATTCAATTGAGAATAGATTGTATTTGAAGTGCTGGATTGATACGGTGCAGTGGCATTTTGAGGATCTTATCCGCGATCCGCACATCGCTCCAGAAGATGGAATGAGTTTAAAGCGTCGTATAGACCGTTCTAATCAGGACAGGACAGATTTAGTAGAGCAAATTGATTCGTACTTTCGACAGCTCTATTCTGACGTGAAAATACAAGAAGGTGCAACTATCAATACCGAAAGTCCAGCTTGGGCAGTAGACCGCTTGTCTATATTGGCACTGAAAATCTATCACATGCGCGAACAAGCAGAGCGCACAGATGCTTCGGAAGAACATATAAAGAGATGTAAGAATAAGCTAAACGTGTTACTCGAGCAGCAAGTTGATCTGGGAACGGCTATCGACCAGTTACTCGATGACATTCAAGCAGGGCGTAAATTTATGAAAGTTTATCGCCAAATGAAGATGTATAACGACCCTGCAACCAATCCTGTACTCTACAAAAAGTAAGAGGGGAAGACTGACCACATTATTATAATGCGCTTCTCTGCAATGGGCGATGTAGCTATGACTGTACCTGTGGTCTATTCGCTTGCAAAGCAATATCCTGAGTTGCGCATTAGTGTTCTCTCCCGTCCGTTTGCCAAAGCTTTTTTCACAGGGTTGTCAAAGAATGTAGATTTTATTGCAGCCGACTTAAAAAGCGAATATAAGGGTATTAAAGGACTGAACCAACTATATGGTAGGCTGAAGGCAAAACAACCTACAGCCATTGCCGATTTTCACGATGTGTTGCGTACAAAATACATAAGAACACGCTTTTTGTTGTCTGGATACAAAGTGGCACACATTGACAAGCATAAGAGTGGTAAGCGTAAACTATGTCGAAAAACACATAAAGTAATGGAACAACAGCCCACATCGTTCCAAAACTACGCTGAAGTATTAAGCAAATTGGGCTATCCTATAAATCTTTCTTTTACCTCATTGTTTGCAAATGGTGGCAACCAGCTGTCGCAACTTCCTAATATAATAGGTGAAAAACCTGATGGTGAGCGTTGGATAGGTATAGCTCCGTTTGCTGCCCACGGTGGAAAAATGTATCCAAAAGATAAAATGGAAGAGGTTGTGAATACTCTTTCTGCCAATTATACAAGTCTGCGCATATTCTTTTTTGGTGGCGGAAAAGAAGAAAAACAAGTACTAAATATGTGGGCAACAAAATATAAGCATTGCATTTGTGCGTCTGAAGTGCTACACGGACTACACGACGAACTTGTATTAATGAGTCATTTAGATGTTATGATATCGATGGATAGTGCCAATATGCACCTTGCATCGCTTGTAGGAACACGTGTTGTAAGCATTTGGGGGGCTACACATCCTTACTGTGGGTTCCTTGGTTGGAATCAGAAAACAGAAGATGCCGTGCAAAACACTAAATTAGAATGTCGTCCTTGTTCTGTATTTGGTAACAAACCGTGCTATCGTGCCGACTTCGAATGTATGCAAAGCATCGCACCAAATACCATTATCGAAAGAATTAACTTATAATTTAGTTTATTTTATACTATAATTAAAACTAAATAGCGATACAGTATTGTAGTTCTGAAACCTATAGATACTGAGCGTTCTATTAGTTTTTACTGTTTGGAAGCACTATTCGTTTAATCTCATTAAGTTTGTTTAGAGCCTCAACAGGAGTAAGGTTGTTAATATCTAATCCTATAATCTCGTCGCGTATCTGTGTTAGTACAGGGTCGTCGAGTTGGAAGAACGAAAGCTGAACCCCTTCCCTACTCTTCTCAAGCTTCTCTGCTGATGGCTTTCCAACACTTCCCACTTGTGCGTTGTCGGCTTCTAACTCTTTTAGAACAATGTTTGCACGTTTCACAATCGACTTTGGCATACCCGCAATATCAGCCACATGTATACCGAAAGAATGCTCACTGCCACCTCGCTCTAACTTTCTTAGGAAGATAATCTTACCATTTACTTCTTTCACCGACACATTAAAGTTCTTTATTCTGTGGAAGTTTTTCGCCATTTCGTTTAGTTCATGGTAGTGCGTAGCGAAGAGAGTGCGTGCCGTTGCGCGTGGTTGTTCGTGCAAATATTCTACTATAGCCCACGCTATACTTATTCCATCGTAGGTGCTTGTACCGCGCCCTAATTCGTCGAAGAGTACTAAAGAACGTGGCGTTACACTATTTAGAATATTTGCAGCTTCGGTCATTTCAACCATAAATGTAGACTCTCCAAGCGAAATATTATCAGAAGCGCCAACTCTTGTAAATACTTTGTCTACTAAACCAATACGTGCACTCTCTGCAGGAACAAAGCAACCCACCTGCGCTAAGAGTACTATGAGTGCCGTTTGACGCAACAATGCCGATTTACCAGCCATATTTGGACCAGTTATCATCATAATTTGTTGTTGTTCATTGTCAAGATATACATCGTTCGGAATGTATTGTTCACCAAGTGGGAGTTGAGTTTCTATAACGGGGTGGCGACCTTTCTTTATATCAATCACCATACTATCGTCAACCATAGGGCGCACATACTTGTTTTCTTCGGCAATGTTTGCAAACGACAACAGGCAATCGAGCCGTGCCAAAAGATTGGCATTTATTTGTATTTGTGGAATATACTCTTGCATATCTTGTACTAATTCGTTGAAGAGACGGGCTTCAAGAATTAGTATTTTCTCGTCTGCACCTAGTATTTTTGCCTCATATTCCTTTAATTCGGGAGTAATATAGCGTTCTGCTTGTGCAAGTGTTTGTTTGCGAATCCAGTCTTGTGGTACTTTATTTTTAAAGGTATTGCGCACTTCAAGATAGTATCCAAAGATGTTGTTGAAGCCTATTTTCAACGAATTAATACCTGTTTTAGCAGCTTCTTTCTCTTGAATGTCTAACAAAACTTGCTTTCCATTCTCTCGAATAGAACGCAATTCGTCTAATTCGGCATTGAAACCATGTGCAATAACTCCTCCTTTTGCAACCAACTGTGGTGGATCGGGCATTATTTCTTGTTCTATTCGGTCGCGAATAGACTCGCAAAGGTTCAGCTGTTCCCCCACTCTTTTCAACGCTTCGTTACTAGAATATAAGCAAGCAGACTTTATTGGCTGTATGGCAGATAGGGCATTCTTTAGTTGAACAACTTCTCTGGGCGATACTCTGCCTGCGGCTACTCTAGAAATAATACGTTCCAAGTCGCCCATACGGTGTAGTTGGTCGTCTAAACAATGGCGGAAATCAGGTTCGCGGAAGTAGTATTCCACAATGTCTAAACGTTCGTTAATGGGCTTTACGTCCTTTAATGGAAACACAAGCCAGCGGTGTAACATTCTACCACCCATAGGAGTTATGGTTCTATCTACCACTCCAAGCAGCGATAAGCCATCTTCTTGCATAGGCGCAACAAGCTCTAAAGAGCGAATAGTGAAACGGTCGAGTCGCACATACTTCTCTTCTTCTATGCGAGCGAGCGACGTTATATGGCTAATATGCGTATGTTGCGTTTGTTCTAAGTATTGCATAATAGCTCCAGCAGCTATTACTCCGTTGTTCAGATGGTCTACACCGAAACCTTTTAAGTTCTTTGTTCCAAAATGTTTCAGCAGCTTTTGTCGTGCTGAAAGGTCGGTAAACACCCAGTCTTCCATTTCGTACACACACATTCGTGTACCAAAATAGCGGTCAAAGTCGGCTTTTCGTGAACGTTCGTATAATACTTCTTTCGGCGAGAAGTTGCCAATAAGCTTTTCAACATAGTCGAAAGTACCCTCACCAACAAGAAATTCGCCTGTAGAAATATCGAGAAAGCTTACGCCACACGCTCCTTTTCCAAAATGAACAGCTGCTAAAAAGTTGTTTTCTTTATAGTTTAGCACGTTGTCGCCCATAGCAATACCAGGTGTAACTAGTTCTGTTATACCCCGTTTCACCATCTTGTCTTCGGCAGACAAGCCTCGTTGTCCCTTTAAAGCCTCTCGTTTCTTCTTTGGGTCTTCAAGTTGGTCGCATATTGCTACACGTTTCCCGGCACGAATAAGCTTTGGTAAGAAGGTATCAAGTGCATGATGAGGGAACCCAGCCATCTCATCGCCAGCTGCAGCACCATTATTTCGTCGTGTCAAAGTAATACCAAGAATTTTAGAAGCCTCTATAGCATCGTCGCAATACGTTTCGTAGAAGTCGCCACACCTAAAGAGCATTAATGCATCGGGGTGCTTTTCTTTCATCGAAAAGAATTGTCGCATCATCGGAGTAAGTCCCTTGTTGTCTTTTGCCATATTGCTTTTACCTTTCTTACCTATTACTATATAAATTCGTGAAATGCAAAAATACGAATTTTCGGCATATTGTCCAAACGATAGCCAATTTCCTTGCAAGGAATTCAGCCCTTTTGTTTATTTTTGGCATCAATTATCAATCAAAATCTATACAAGCTATGAAATTCATAGGCATATTCTCTGTGTTTTCGCACTCCAAGCATAAGGTAAAGGTTGGCAAACCTGATAAAGCCAATGTTCCTGTATTAACCTTGAATAACTTTGTTGTGGTGGCATCAAAAGGTGTCAGCGAGTCTACCAAAGGAAACTATCATACGGCTGTGCGCTCTTTCCATCGTTTTAATAAAGGAAATGACATTGCCTTGTCGGGCATCACGACCGATAAAGTAAAAGCATACGAATGGTGGTTGCGCAAGCGAGGCGTGTGCAACAACACCATTTCGTGTTATTTGCGTTCGCTGCGTGCCATATATAATAAAGGTGTAGCGAAGCACAAGGTGCGCAATGCGAAGCCATTTAAGGGTGTGTTTACGGGCAACGAACGAACGGTGAAAACCAGTTTGACCATAGACGATATCAATAGGCTTGTTGCGCTGAAACTGCCCGAATACTCGTTCCAGGCTTTTGCGCGCGACGTGTTTGTTTTCTCGTTCTGCACAATGGGTCTGCCACCAGTAGACTTGTTTCGCCTTTCCTACTTGCATATAAAAGATGGAAAAATAGTCTACAGTCGGCACAAAACGGGTAGCCAAGTAGTGGTGCCTATCAACAAACAAATGGCAACTATTATAGAAAGGTATAAGCAAGACGGCTGCAACTTGCTCTTCCCTCGCTTCGCTCGTATGCGCTACCGTTCGTTCCTTTCTCAGTACAACCGTGCACTAAAGTTGTTGGCAAAGAAAGCAGATATTAAAGGCTCACTTTCGTCCTATTCGGCTCGCCACGCATGGGCAAGTATGGCAAACGAAGCAGGCGTTTCCATCAACATAATTTCGCAGGCATTGGGACATAGCAACATTGCTACAACCATGCACTATTTAGCACAGATTGACTGCAAAAAACTAAGAGAAAGCAACAACATTGTATTGGAAAACTTACGTGTTGCACCTATTGATAAGAGGTGCACAAACGTCTTGGAACGGCTGCAAAGGTAGGACTTTTATTTATAAAATACAAATAATTTTAACTAAAAATCTATTGAATTATTCATAGTTCCTCTTTACGAATCGTCTGAAATATCGGTATTTACAGTTACATCTTTGTTCTGTGTGCACCTCTTATCAATAGGTGCAACACTTCTAAAGGATAATACACAGATTAAACGACTTTTATAATATAAATAAAAAATGAACAAAAACAGAAAAGCAAGAGAGGGTTACTTAACGCCCTACACTTTGGTACTTAGTATTGACGAAGAAAGCCATTTATTGGTACAAAGTCCACTTGTACGTCCTGGACAAGGTGGAAGTGGAAGCCAAACACAAGGAAGTATCACGGTAGAGCCTCCAACTTCTGACGATGAAAATCCAGACGATAATATAGAAGGCTAAATAACTTAAACGAGTAACAAACAACAAGTAACTAACATTTAAAAAGGAAAACAACATGAAGAAAAGTATTTTCCATTATGCGCTCTCTTCACTCTTGGTGGGTGGAATTGCGCTATCGGTAACATCGTGTGCCGACGATGATATAAACCCCAATCAAGGAAACAACGGCGACGCCCTTGTGCGTTTCAGCATAAACGATGTGCAGGAACAAGCCGTAAGTCGTGGACTGGAAATGACACGCGGAGCCATTGCCAACGGCATTACCACTGCCGACCTTGCCGGACACAAACTCGCAGCACATAGCAATCGAAACATAGATGTGTGTTTTATAGAAACCACCGTAGAAGGCGTAAACCCAATAAAAGCAGATGCCGCAACACGTGCAAAAATAAAAACCAATATAGACGATGACTTCTCGTCTACTGGTATTCGTGGTGCTGCAAGCATTCTTACAACTCCCGAATGGTTCCATGCAGAGAAAACAAAGAGCAACGGCGAACTCTACAACCCTATACGTTGGTCTATGGCTGAGCCAAACGCTCGCTTCTTTGCAGTTTATCCTTCAAAGGAGAAATATTCAAGTATGACTATTAACAATACAACAACGGCTGGTAGTCCAAATGTAGATTTCACAGTTAAGTCGAACGTAGCAGACCAAGTAGACCTAATGACTGCTTGTACTGGCGATGTACACTACGCTACACAAGGCGAACACCCAACAACCAATCTTAACTTCCGCCACGCCCTTACCGCTATTCGGTTTGCCGTTGGACAGAATCTATCATGGAATAAAACTATAGATAAAGTAGAAATACGCAATGCTGTAATGGCAAGCAAGTACACACTTTCTCAGCGACTCGATGGCGTAGGTGCAGATTGGGACCACTCTACTGATACACGTGGCACAGCCACCCTCTCTGGCTTAAGCGTAAACACCAGTTCCAACCCTAACGTTACCATCATGGGCAACACGGGTGATAACTTCACCTTCTATATGATTCCACAGGTGCTTACGGGTAATAGCGTTACAGCTTACGTACACTTCACAGATAACACTGAAATCACGGCAACATTGAAGGGTGAATGGAAAGCCGGAACAACACGTACACTAAAGTTAAGCCAGACCACCTCTACTTGGAATTACACGATTACAGCAACCGACCCAAGCCGTGCAGCCAACTACGATGAAACAACATCGCAGGCTTACGGAATAACCAGTTATCGCCAAGCTCCTGATGGTACTCAACAGGCTGTAGCTTGGAAAGTTGTTGGCTACAGTGTTGATGGTGGGGTAACTTACACACTCAACAAACCAGCTTGGATGACCGCCCTTAGCAAAGAAAACGGCAACGGTGGTACAGCTGCTGAACAAGGTACAGCTACACTTACTAAAGATGTTACCGACCTTTTAAAGCTTCGTAACGACGGATTAAAGAATGCTACAGCCTTAGGCACAGCTTCTGCTCCTTACAATTTATCTAACAGTACAGGTGCAGCTACTGTTGAGAACACTGCCAATTCTTACCTTATCTCTGCCCCCGGCCATTATCGTATACCGCTTGTTTATGGTAATGCCATTGAGAACGGGGCAACTAATGCGAACGCTTATATTAGTTCAGCTCCTGTAACCATGGTAGATGGACGAGATGTAATTCTCCATAACTTCCAAGACCATGCAGGTCACGCCATAGATGACCCTTGGATAGAGAAGACCAATGGCGGTGCTAATAGTGGTGTTGATGGTGCAGAAGTAGTCTGGGCAGATGCTGCCGACCTCGTTTATTCTCCTTCTATCACACATGTTGGCGGTGAGGGCTTCCTCGACTTCGAGGTTACAGCAGCCGACATCCAAAGTGGCAATGCCGTTGTTGCAGTTACCAAAGGTAGTGGCGCTTCAAAAACAGTTCTTTGGTCATGGCATTTGTGGTTTGCTCCTAAGGATGCGCTCGATAAGATCAAGGTTACCAACCATCAGAACGTAAATTATTACTTCACCAAGGAAGCTTTGGGTTGGAAGCCAACCCAGTGGAGTGGTTCTACTTATTCTAGTGCTCGTACAGTGAAGGTCAAGGTCGAACAGACCGTTGCAAACAACGGCACAAAACAGGAAGCCGTCATTAATATTACCCAGAATCCTGGTAACGTAAAGCAGGGTGCTACCACCCTTTATCAGTTTGGTCGTAAGGATGCTTTCCCTGGTGTTGATGCATCTAAATTAGCTACAAATAGCCATTTTACGGAGAATGCAGGTGATAACATGTCTATCGAGAATGGTATTCAGCATCCTGATCGTTATTATGCAGGGGGTAGTAACTGGAATAACAATTATGGTTATTACAATCTTTGGTCAGCCGATAATACGGTTACTGGTGGCTGGAATGTTGGTAACGACAATCTTGTAGTCAAAACGGTTTACGATCCTAGTCCTGTAGGTTTCAAGATGCCTGCTAATAATGCGTTTACAGGTTTTACGGCTGATGGTAAAAACGATGGCGCAAAGAATGTTGACGGTACAGACGATTTGCAGACTTTCTCAAACAACTTTGGTCATAATTTCTGGACAAGCAGCAGTAAGACAGCTACAATCCACTTCCCTGCTTCGGGCTATCGCGGCAGCGCTGATGGTTCGCTGCACTACGACGGCGGTTTCTATTGGTCGGATGTTCCGAGCCTCACGTACTACGGTTGCTGCCTGCTCTTCTACTCGGGCACCGTGAGCCCGCAGAGCGTCAGCAGTCGGGCTTTTGGGTTTGCGGCGCGTCCGGTCTCAGAATAATTGATTCATTTGATTGATTTGATTTATTTGCAGGCGGTACGTCCGTATTTAGACATACAATATAGTTTCAGTTAATCTATTTTAATTCAGTGTGGTGGCGACGTGAGTCGGTGCCACACTTCTAAAAAAGAATATCATGAGTGCACAGATACTATGGCACAAATGAAAAACAAAATTAATGAAACAAAGGAATGTCCACACCGTATATTCCGTGAATATGCGGGCGCGATAAATCGGCTCCCTACAGTGGGTGTTTGCAGGGGCATGGGACGGAACTGAAATTCTCACGGGTGAGCGCAAAATTTCTCACGTGTGAGAAATTTACGGGGAACGGGTGAGAAAAATATTTTTCACGTGTGAGAAATTTTCTTCTCACGTGTGAAAAATTTTAGGGCAACCCGTCGGATTTTTTCAGGCCTCGAAAAGGCACTGTTTTTTAAGGCTGTACGGAGGTTTGCCTTCGCTTGGAAAACGGAGGGAATGGACACGATTGCGTCAGCTATGTTGAAAGTGTAGACAGAAGAGAAACAAAGAAATTGGAAACGTTGTGCTGCGGACGTGGCACGATAATTATTAATAATTTAAATTTTTAATACAATGAAAATAAAGTTGGTAGAAAAGAGGAAGCCGGGCACGAAGACGGGTCCCGGCAAGTTTTATGCGAACCCCGTGAACGTGGGGCGCAAGACGCTGAAAGACATTGCGAAGGACATTGCCGGACGGTCGTCACTGACGCGAGGCGACATCGAAAACGTGCTGTCGAACTTCGTAGACCGTCTGCCCAGCTACCTGCGCGACGGTTTCAGCGTACAGTTGAGCGAGTTCGGCACCATGCGCCTTACGCTCTCGAGCGAGGGTTCGCTGACGGAAAAAGCCTTCAACGTTGAGAAGATTAAACCCCGCGTAACCTTTACGCCAAGCACGGAACTGAAGAAAGAGCTTGCCGACAACTCGTACGAAACGGTGAAGAAGGACGACGAAAAAGGGAAAGGCAAACAAGAAGAGGGCGGCACGCCCAGCCACCCGTAAGGAACAGGTGTTAAAAAAACATAGATAGAATATCCTGCCAAAACTCTGTTGTGGAGTTTTGGCAGGAGTGTTTATAGGACTTGTCTTTTATAATTTTTCGAGAGATATGCCGTTAAGAGAGTAAGGCGGTTATAAAGACTGCCAGTTTTAGTAAAAAAATATACGATTATGATTATTACAACAACACCAAACATTGAAGGTTATAAGATTTTAGAGTACAAAGGACTTGTAACGGGCGAGGCTATTATTGGTGCAAACATAGTGAAAGACTTCTTTGCAGGTATTAGAGACATTGTAGGCGGACGCAGCAAGTCGTACGAAAGTGTATTGCAGGAAGGTAAAAATACGTGTATTAAGGAGATGATGGAACGTGCACAAGAATTGGGTGCGAACGCTATTGTAGGCATAGATATTGATTATGAAACAGTGGGGCAGGGTGGTTCTATGCTTATGGTGGCTTGTTCGGGCACCGCAGTGCGTATATAATAGTTCTACGAAACACATATAATAAAAAGTATAAAAGCGTAAAGCGGAGTTAAGAGGGCGAAAGAATCCCTGATAAACTCCGCTTTACGCTTTTATGTTCCGTTGGCTATTCAGCCCTATTTATCTAATTTCCACGTTACACCATCTTTGGTATCTTTCACTTGAAAACCAGCTTCGGCAAGTGCATTGC
>ERZ773180.1719-NODE-1719-length-10411-cov-51.353611_pt1 | contig 10411 bp, 7 predicted proteins | sample MGYA00511080_ERZ773180 | MGnify/ENA primary metagenome ERZ773180 (study PRJEB29015, sample SAMEA2738175) | human oral metagenome | biome: human oral; feature: human-associated habitat; material: saliva | place: China | collected 2178 ...
TCCAACATCAACGGCGACAACATGACCTCCGGCGTCATCACCGCCCTCATGCAGGGCAAGGGGGCCTCGCGCGCCGCCCTCGAAGTCGACGAAATGCACGTGCCAGCGGTCGCTGCGGACGTCGCCCCCGACGTCTTCGTCTACCTCAACCTCTCGCGCGACCAGCTCGACCGCGTCGGCGAGATCGGCACGGTCGAAAAGCGCCTGCGCGCGGGCGCCGCCGCGCACCCGAACGCCGTCGTGGTCGCCAACTGCGACGACCCCCTCATCGTCTCCGCTGCCGCGGACAACCCCCGCGTCGTGTGGGTCGCCGCCGGCGCCGGATGGGGCGGCGACTCCGCCGCCTACCCCCGCGGCGGCCGCGTCGTTCGTAGCGGCGAGGACTGGCACCTGATCCCCGCCTTCGACGGGGAGGAGCTTCCCGACCTCGTCAGCCGCCCCGCCCCCCACTGGTGGCTGAGCGACGTCGAACTGGCCCCCGAGGGGCCGCGCGCCCTCCTGCATGGGCCCGGCGACGTGGCCGTCCCCCTTGACTTGAAGCTCCCCGGACGCGCCAACCTCGGCAACGCCGCCCAGGCCGTCGCCGCCGCGGTCGCCATGGGAATCGACCCGGCAGCAGCCGCGGCAGCCGTCAGCTCCGTCACCGAAGTTGCGGGCCGCTACTCCGTCCACGACGTGAATGGGCGCAAGGCGCGCCTCATGCTCGCGAAGAACCCCGCAGGCTGGCAGGAAGCCATGACGATGGTCGACCCCCGCGTCGACCAGGTCGTCATCGGTGTCAACGGACAGGTCCCCGACGGACAGGACCTCTCGTGGCTGTGGGACGTGGACTTCTCCGGCGTCAACCGGCCCGGCAGGCGCGTCATCGCCTGCGGCGAGCGCGGCGCCGACCTGGCCGTGCGCCTCGAATACGAGGGGGTCCACTGCGACCTCGTCGCCCTGCCCATGGACGCCCTGGCCCTGTGCGAGCCCGGCCGCGTCGAGGTACTCCTCAACTACACGGCAATGCGCGACTTCAAGATCGTGCTCGACCGAAAGGAAGGCAAGCGGTGAGCGCTTCCACCCTGCGAATTGGTGTCCTCATGCCCGAGGTGCTCGGCACCTACGGCGACACAGGCAACGCCCTGATCCTGGCTGAGAGAGCCCGCAGGCGCGGCATCGAGGCCGAGGTAGTCCACGTCGGGCTGACCGAGGACATCCCCGACAGCCTTGACATCTACACGCTGGGTGGGGGAGAGGACACCGCGCAGGCGCTGGCGGCCGACAAGTTCCGCGGCACCTCGGGCCTGTCCCGGGCCCTCGACGCGGGCCGCCCCCTCCTGGCGATCTGCGCCTCCTTGCAGGTCCTGGGCCACTGGTACGAGGATGCGCGCGGCTTGCGCGTTCCCGGCATGGGCGTCCTCGACATTACGACCGAGCCGCAGGGGCACCGCGCCATCGGCGAGCTCGTGACCGTTCCCCTCCTTGACGGCCTCACCCAGCCCCTCACCGGCTTCGAAAATCACGGCGGCGGCACCGTCCTGGGGCCCGACGCGGCCCCCCTCGGCCGCGTCGTCGCGGGCGTCGGCAACGGCACGCCGCTGGGCCGCGAGCCAGCCCAGGTCGCATACGACGGCGCGGTCCAGGGTTCTATCATCGCCACCTATATGCACGGGCCCGCTCTGGCCCGCAATCCCGAACTGGCGGACCTGCTGCTGGAGCGCGCCACCGGCGCCGCGCTGGAACCCCTCGAGGTGCCCGGCGTCGCCGAGCTGCGCGCCGAGCGACTGGCCGGCGTCCAGCTGTCCTAACTGCTCCCCGAGCCGGCGGTCGAGACGCCGTCGGCCCATTGACCCCTCGCCGATCCCCGTGGGGCTCTGCGACACACTGCGTGAGCGCAGGGTGTTTCGGTTATGGCTGTATAGTATGCTGAGTCGCGTATTTCGAAGGAAAGGAATAGATATGTCAAGCCCCTCCTACGGTCCGTCGGGCGAGCCCCATGCGATGCCCCCGAACGACGCTCCCCGCGCGGGTGGTCCAGCCCCGCAGGGCTACGGTGCTCCCGCGCCGGTGGCCGCACCGACGCTGCCCGGTCGCGGCCGCGCCGTCACCACGCTCGTCCTCGGCGTCGTACTGATGGTCGTCATTGCGCCGATCGTTACCTTTGCCATGATGTTCGCCGCTCTTGCCGGTACTGAAAGCGGGTCGATCAAGGGTGGCACCACCGCCAATGACAGCGTCGTCACCGTGACCGCTGACGGCCATTTCATGGTGAGGGGCGACGCGGACAAGAATCCTTCCTGCTCGCTTATCGGTGCCAACGTGAGCTACGAGCTCGTGCCCTATGAACGCGATGAGGGCGTGTACATGGTGTCCGACGTTCCCGAGGGGTCCTACCGGCTGTACTGCACGGCTATCCCCAGCAACGAGAGCATCACCGCATACAACGCGACTCCCGAGGCCGTGAGGGACACCTTTGCGATGCCGTTCCTGTGGGGAAGCATCGTCGGTGTTGTCGGCGTGATCGTCCTGATCGTCGGCATCGTCCTCCTGGTCAAGGTGAACGGCAAGCGTCGCCTCATTATGCGCGAAGCCACGATGAGAGCAGCGCGCTGAGCCGCCTGTCGAGAAGGGGACGAGGCCGGGGAAAGTCTGCCGGGCCTCGTCCCCTTTGGCGTCCGCCCGTGCTGTGCCCCGAAGGAGGAAACGGGGACCGGCGAGAGTCATCAATGCGTGTCACCGACGCCGCCGCGCTGTTCACGACGCGTGCCGCGTTGCTATGCTGGAACAACATTCCACGAGGAAGGCATACATCCATGTCGAATCCGAATCCCTATGGAGCCTCGGGCGATCAGAACACGCCCTGGCCGCAGTACGGTGAAAACGCTTCTGACCCCACCACGGGCTACCCGGGTGCCGCACCTGCGGGCTATCCGGGTGCCGCCTCGCCGGGCTCCCAGGGCGCCGGGTATGGGGGCGGCCCCGTCGCCGTCCAGCTCCCGAAGATGCCGAGTCGAGTCCCCGGCGTGATCACGCTCGTCGTCGGCATCATTGTCATGTCTTTCGTCGCCCCGGCCGTTATGTTCGTGACGCTGGCCAACGGGGTGGGGGGCTCGTTTGAGAAGTTCTCCGAGGGTACAAACCTGCACAATGGAGGTTCCGTCACGGTGGAGGAAACCGGTCCGTACTCGGTGATGATCAGCGGCGGTGAGGCTTCGTCCTGTTCCTTCAAGGACTCGACCGGCGCCGAGTACCAGCTGAGGGCTTACAGCGCGACGGACCGAAGCATGTTCAGCACGGATATGGTGCCCGCGGGGCGCTATGAGCTGTCGTGCGAGGGCATGCCGGCGAACGCGGAACTGATGGCCTTCCCCATGAAAGTCGACGACATGATGATGGCCTTCATCATGTCATTCGTGTGGGCCACTATCGTCGGCGTCCTTGGCCTCGTCGCGGTGATTGTCGGCATCGTCCTCATCGTGCGTGCCGGCAAGAAGCAGCGCCTCATAACCCAGCAGGCCATGATGGCGGCGATCCGCTGACCGACGCATCGACAGGGGGCGAGTCCTGGGAGGTTCCCCGGCCTCGCCCCCTCCGTGTGCCCGAGAGGGCACGTGTGCGCAGTGAAAGGAAACCGAGTGTCCACCCTGTCCTTCACCGGAGAGCGCCAGGTGCGCTTCCCGGCGCCCGACGTCGCGCGAGGCTTCATGCTCGCCCTCATCGCCCTCGCGAACGTGCCCTTCTGGGTGAGCTATTTCCCGGAGCACCCCAGGGCCGGTTTTGCGGCGCTCGACGCGATGACGAGCGCCGACCAGTGGTGGTTCCTCGTGCGCGCCATGCTCGTCGATCGCCGCGCATACCCCCTCTTTTCGATCCTCTTCGGCTTCGGCATGGTGATCATGGCCCGGCGCACGATCGAGCGTGAGCGCCGCGCCGCGCTCGATCCCCTGCCCCGCGAGCTGAGCGCCGGGTGGACTCCCATGCAGTGGCACATCTTCAACGAGGCCGTGGAAGCTCGCGCTCGCCGCGCGGCCTCGCGCCTGATCCGCCGCCGCGGCTGGTGGATGATCGTGATCGGCGCCGTCCATAGCCTCGTTTTTTCGGGCGACATTATTGGTGCTTACGGCCTGGTCGCGGTGATGTGCGCGGAGCTGATCGTCATGCGGCGCTCGTGGCCACGAGTCGTGGTTGGCGTGTGCGTCGCGGCGCTCAGCCTCCTGTCCCTCGGTGCGATGGCGGAGGCCGCGGGTGCAGGCCTGATGAACCTCGAGTATCACGGCCCGTCAGTCCTGAGGGCCACCTACCCTCTCATGTCGTTCGGCTCGTGGATCGTCTCCACCCTCCTGACGCCACTGACGTCCCTTGTTGTTCCCTGCGTCATGATCGGTGTGGGCGTCGCGCGCTGGGGGGCGCTGCAGGATCCGAGGGGGCACCGGGGCGCCCTGTGCGTGATCGCCGGTGTGGGGCTCCTCGTTGGGGCGCTCGGTGCTCTGCCCTACGCGATGGGACAGCTGGACTGGGCGCAGGTGTGGTCCGTCGGGGGGACCTTCGTTCTCTACCATGCGACGGGCGTCGCGGGGGCCTGCGGATGGCTGGCGCTGCTGGCCCTCGTGGGGGGAGGTCCGCGCGAGGCCGTGGCACAGGTGGGCGAGGCCCCGGCGCAGGTGGGCGAGGCCCCGAGACAGGAACTGGGGGCCGTTCGCTCGTTCCTGAGTGCGATTGGCCGACGCTCCATGACCGCCTACCTCTCGCAGACGCTGGTCTTCGCGGCCGTCTTCCTGACGCTTGGCTTGGTCGGTGTGAGGTCGGTGGGTGTCGCCGTTGCCGGGCTGATCGCGCTCGGCGTGTGGGCGGTCATCGGGATCGGATGCGTCGTCTCGGATGTCATGGGTGCCACGCGTGGTCCCGCCGAGCGTGTGCTGCGCTGGCTGGTGTCGCGCACCGCGTCGGCGCTGCCGCTTCCGGCGTTGCCCGTGGCGCCCATGGGCCCGTGGGGGCCGATGCCTCCCGCGGGTCCGGGGATGCCCGGCGCCCCGTTTGCGCCCGGTGCGCCGAATGCCATGGGCGCGCCCGGTGCGCCGCTTCCTCCGACCGTTGGGGTCGCGCCGAGCGTTCCCGGCGCCCCGTTTGCGCCCGGCGCCCCGAACGCCATGGGGGCGCCCGCGGCTCCCCGCGATCCCGGGGCGAAGTGGATGCCGCCTGCCTCCGCTCAGCCGGATGCGTCGGCGGACGAAGCGGCGCCGCAGGCGAGCTTGGGCGACGCCCAAGGAGGTGCTATTTAGCCCAAAGTGACTCGTCGTGCAAGAGCAGTGCGCAAATGTGATGCAATAGACAGATGTTTCTGTTGTGTCAATTTCCCCCCGGGTGAGCTGCGACGATGGTTGCTCGGAGCGTGTGCGCGCCGTGGCCACGGGGCCTGCGAGGCCCCGTGGCCATTGGTATTTCGCGGATTCTGCGCTACTGTGAAGGTGTAGTGATACACACGCTGATGACACGACGTGGTGAGCGAGGAAGGAGGCCGATGGGTGTGTGCAGATCCAGTAGACACGGGAGCGGCCGACGCGCTCACGCCCCCGAAGTATCGACGCAGTGGCGCGTCATGAACGATGGATATGAGTAGGGGAAGCATCATGAGCTGGCTATGGCGGGCGGATGCCGACGGTGGAACCGACGGCGAGGAAGCGTCGCGCCGCGCCGAATCGGCGGACGATATCCGCTCTGATATGGGACAATGGAAAGGTAGTAGCGCAACGTCGGCGGAAGGAATCGCCACGGGTAACTCGGAGTTTGAGGCCAATCGTTTCGATATGGTCCGGCCTATCACGCAGGAGCGACTGGGGCTCCTCTTCGATTCTGAGGGCTGGGCTTGGCGTATCGATAACGATGGAGACCTGTGCGGGCTGTGGGAGGGGCACCTGTTCTGCTTCCGCTTCCTCGGCGATTCTCGCGAGGTGCTTTCGATCGTCGCGTTCATGAAGCAGCTCGTTCCTCTTGAGTACGGGGATGACCTGCGCGACTTCCTGCAGGCGTGGCACGGGGAGTTCCTGTGGCCCAAGGCCTACGTGGCGGAGCAGCTCGACGGTGATCGTGTCGTCGCCGAGGTGAATGGCGACTACGAGTATGGTGCGACGGATGCACAGCTGGTGCAGCAGGTCATGTGCGCGTTGGCGACGACGCTCCAGCTGTTCCGCGCGCTCGCGGAGCGCTACGGGGTTGAGGATTCGGATAGTTCTGGCCCGGCGGATGGGCATCAGCGCGGCTTCGGCGGTCCCGCCTGGCTTCCCGAGGACTGAGCTGCGGCCTCGTTTATAGATTTTAGGTTGAGTGGAATAGACTCAACTTTGGATTCGTTGTATTCACCAGAGGCGCCGAGAACGGTCGGCGCGACACGTATGAACCATTTGGAGGAACGATCTCATGGCACGTGAGATGACAACGAAGGCGCAGGAAGCCGTCGCTTCCGCGCTCCAGTCCGCCTCGGCGGCTGGAAACCCGCAGGTTGAACCCATCCACCTGCTGCAGGCCCTCATCGAGCAGCGCGAAGGCATCGCCCTGTCCCTGCTTGAGGCCGTGGGTGCGGACGCGCGCGCGATCGGCGCGCGCACCCGCAACGCCCTCGTGGCCCTGCCGAGCACCCAGGGTGCGTCCGCCGGCTCCGCCCAGGCCTCGCGAGCACTGCTCGCCGCCGTCCAGGAGGCCGACCGCCTCGCGGAGCGGTCGGGCGACCAGTACGTCTCGACTGAGCACCTGCTTATCGCGCTGGCTGCCTCGGACACTGAGGCGGGGCGCATCCTGACTCAGGGAGGGGCCACGGCCGACGCGCTGAGCGCTGCCCTGGCCCAGCTGCGACCCGAGCCGATCACCTCGGCGGACCCCGAAGGCTCTTTCGAGGCCCTGTCGAAGTACGGCCGCGACCTGACCGAGGTCGCACGCGAAGGAAAGCTCGACCCTGTCATTGGACGCGACAACGAGATCCGCCGCGTCGTCCAGGTCCTGTCCCGGCGCACGAAGAATAACCCGGTCCTCATCGGCGAGCCCGGCGTCGGCAAGACTGCCGTCGTCGAAGGCCTGGCCCAGCGCATCGTCGCCGGTGACGTCCCCGAGTCCCTGCGCGACAAGCGCCTGATCTCGCTGGACGTCTCCTCGATGGTCGCGGGAGCCAAGTATCGCGGCGAGTTCGAAGAGCGCCTGAAGGCCGTCCTCGCTGAGATCGCTCGCTCGGACGGGCAGATCATTACCTTCATCGACGAGCTGCATACGGTTGTCGGTGCGGGCGGCGGCTCCGAGGGAGCGATGGATGCGGGCAACATGCTCAAGCCCATGCTCGCCCGTGGTGAGCTGCGCATGGTGGGTGCCACCACGCTCGACGAGTACCGCGAGAACATCGAGAAGGATCCGGCGCTCGAGCGCCGCTTCCAGCAGGTCTTCGTCGGTGAGCCCTCCGTCGAGGACACGGTCGCGATCCTGCGCGGCATCGCTCCGAAGTACGAGGCTCACCACAAGGTGACGATCTCGGACGGTGCGCTCGTGGCCGCCGCGACCCTGTCGAATCGCTACATCATGGGGCGTCAGCTGCCGGACAAGGCGATCGACCTGATCGACGAGGCCGCCTCGCGTCTGCGTATGGAGCTCGACTCCTCCCCGGTGGAGATCGACGAGCTGCGCCGCAGCGTGGACCGCCTGCGCATGGAGGAGTCCTACCTGACCGAGTCCGACCCGGAGAGCCTCGACGAGGCGACCCAGGATCGCCTGAGTAAGCTGCGCGCAGACCTGGCGGACCGTGAGGAGCAGCTGCGCGCCCTCACCGCGCGCTGGGAGGCCGAGAAGGCCGGCCATAACCGCGTGGGTGACCTGCGTGTCCAGCTCGACACGCTGCGCACTCAGCTCGAACTTGCCGTGCGCGAGGGGCGCTGGGAGGAAGCCGGTCGTCTGCAGAACGGCGAGATTCCCGCCGTCGAGCGCCAGATCGCCGAGGCGGAAGCTCAGGCGGAGGCCCAGGATGCTCGCAGTGACGAGGAGCCGATGATCGCGGAGAAGGTTGGTCCCGCAGAGATCGCCGAGGTCATCGAGGCGTGGACGGGAATTCCCACGGGTAAACTCCTGCAAACCGAGACGGACAAGCTCCTCCACATGGAGGCCGAGCTGGGCAAGCGCCTGATCGGGCAGAAGGACGCCGTGCGCGCCGTGTCGGACGCCGTTCGGCGTTCCCGCGCGGGGCTGTCGGATCCGAATCGCCCGACCGGTTCCTTCCTGTTCCTGGGGCCCACTGGCGTGGGTAAGACCGAGCTGGCCAAGTCACTCGCGGAGTTCCTCTTCGACGACGAGCGCGCCATGGTGCGTATCGACATGTCCGAGTACTCCGAGAAGCACTCGGTTGCCCGCTTGGTGGGTGCCCCTCCGGGGTATGTCGGCTATGAGCAGGGTGGACAGCTGACCGAGGCTGTGCGTCGTCGGCCGTATTCCGTGGTCCTCCTGGACGAAGTGGAGAAAGCTGACCCTGAGATTTTCGACATTCTTCTCCAGGTTCTCGATGACGGGCGTCTCACCGACGGGCAGGGGCGCACGGTTGACTTCCGGAACACGATCCTGATCCTCACGTCGAACCTGGGATCCCAGTTCCTGTCGGATCCCGATTTGACAGCAGAGGGTAAGAAGGATGCCGTGATGTCTGTCGTGCGGGCGAGTTTCCGGCCTGAATTCCTCAATAGGTTGGATGAGACTGTCATGTTTGACCCATTGTCCCGCGAAAATCTTGGAGAGATCGTTGACCTTCTGGTTGCATCGCTCCAGGCGCGGCTGCGTGATCGAAGGATTAACTTGACAGTCAGTGAACCTGCTCGCGGTTGGCTAGCCCGAACGGGCTACGATCCCGCTTTTGGCGCGCGTCCGCTTCGCCGCTTGATTCAGCGCGAAATTGGCGATCGGCTGGCCGTGTTGCTGCTTGGCGGCGACGTGCAGGACGGTCAGAATGTGACAGTTGACATTAACGGATCGTTCGACGGGCTTGTCATGAATGTTGATAAACCCTGAGATTTCGCGCTACACTGAATACCAGTGTGTATTTCGGACTAGCGGTATGTGACGTCCGCAACAGCAGGAGATGATATGACAACCCAGAGGAAGGCCCGTGGAGCCTATTCCGTAGGACAGGCGACGCGTGAATCCATCCTCTCGGCAGCGATGGTTCTCATTGCCGAGCGAGGCTACAACGGCTTCTCTCTGCGCGACCTCGGCCGTCGAGTCGGTATTTCGCACCCCGCCGTCGTCTATCACTTCCCCTCCAAGGAAGCGATCCTGCGCAGCGCGATCCAGCGTCACGAAGAGATGAACGCGCTCTTCGACGTCACCATTAATGACGAGGCGGAGGGCGGCTTCGACGAAGGCGGCATCACCGCCGGGTCCTTCGTCGATTGGGCGGTCGGCGAGATGCGCTTCGCCATGAAGCCCGGCGCCGACGCGGCCATCGCCCTGGACTGCGTCCTGTGGGCTGAGTCCTCCTCGGAGGCGCACCCCGCTCACGCGCACTACAAGTACCGCACGCAGCAGATGGAGGAAGCTCTGACCGTCATGATTCAGAACTTCGTCGACGAGGAGGGTGCCGACATCGGCACCACGCCTCGCACGCTGGCGAAGATTCTGATTCGTTACTGGTACGGCTCCGTCGTGTCGGCTCGTTACAACGACGAGCCCATCGACGCTCGCGAGTTCGTCGCGGACTTCCTGGCCGTGTGTGTGCAGCTCCTGCACCTGCCCGCCCACTACGTCCTCCAGCTCGGGGCCTCGGTTCCCGAGGAGGTTGCCGAAGTCTACGCGCGCACGCTGCGCAAGATCAGCGAAAAGACCACGGCGGCCGCGGAAGCTGCGCCCGCCCCGGAGGCCACCGCGTGATCGGCCCCCTGCCGTCCTTCGATGTCGCCCTCGTCCTTCGTGTCGGGGGCGACGTCGTCTATTCGCATGGCGACGTCGATCGCGTCTTTCCGCTCGCCTCGGTGACCAAGCCGATCGTCGCGTGGTCTGCGCTCGTCGCCGTCGATCGGGGGCTCGTGGGCCTGGATGATCCGGCGGGCCCCGAGGGGTCGACGGTTCGTCACCTGCTCGCCCATGCCTCGGGACTGCCCTTCGAGGGGCGACGCCCCGTCGCGGCGCCGGGCAAGCGCCGCATCTATTCCAACCAGGGCTTCGACGTCCTGGGCGAGGTCCTGGCCGAGGCGACCGGCATGGACGTCGCGCAGTGGGTGCGGCGCAGCGTCTTCGAGCCCCTCGGCATGGTGTCGGCCGATATTCCGGGCAGTCCCGCGCACGCGGGTGTCGCGTCGGCGACAGACGTGAGCCTCTTCGGCGCGGAGCTCGCGCGCCCGACCCTGGTGAGCGCGCCGCTGGCCGCCCTCGCCGGCCTGTCCCAGTTCCCCGGCCTGGCGGGCGTCGTGCCCGG
>ERZ773180.1729-NODE-1729-length-10356-cov-4.141443_pt1 | contig 10356 bp, 9 predicted proteins | sample MGYA00511080_ERZ773180 | MGnify/ENA primary metagenome ERZ773180 (study PRJEB29015, sample SAMEA2738175) | human oral metagenome | biome: human oral; feature: human-associated habitat; material: saliva | place: China | collected 2178 ...
AGGAAAATATTTCACTAGAAAAGTTTTATAGTTACTTAAATCTTGAGAGTACAAAAACTCAAATTAAAAAATCGATTTTTGGTTCTCCAACTCATTATGAGTCGCAGAAGTACAATTGTCAATCTTCTAAAATGTATTCTGACAAAAGTCGAAGCGGTGATTCAATATAATCTCCAATAATATTTACTACACAGGCAATAGCAACAAAAATTAAAGGACTTTTTGAATCACCTAAGCCACGAAAAATTGCACTAATAAGATTATAAGCAACAATAAAAAATATTCCTGCCCCACAAATCTGTACATAAAGTATAGTAAGCTCTAAGGCTTCTTGTGGTGCTTGCATTAAAATAGAAATAGGTTTAGCAAAAAATATCATAACAAAGCATAGAATAACTGAAACTATTGTAAATAAGACTGCTGAACCACCAATAATTCTACCTATCCTTTTATTTTTCTTTTCTCCTAAATATCTACTTATTAGGACTGTAACTCCCATTGCCAGTCCACTGATAATAAAAGTTACAAAATTCAATATTTGAGAACCAGTAGAAACTCCAGATAAACCTGCTGTTGTTCCAAATCTTCCTACAATTAAAAGGTCAACAGCTCCATACATTGCTTGTAAAATTAAAGATCCTAATATAGGAATCATAAAATGTATAAGTTTTTTTATAATACTTCCTTCTGTGAAGTTAATTTCATTATGTGACATACTTAATCCTTTCTAAATTTTATTTTTTGAAATTAATTCTATTATTTTTCATAATTTCTGATACTTTATAAATAGTTTCAATTGTTATAAGAAGTTTTTCTTCAGAAACATCTTTTAAAATTTTTGCAAGTTCTGTTTGATGAATTTGTACAAAAACTGTATATAGTTCCATTCCTTTTTCAGTCAAAGATAAATTTACAACTCTTGCATCTTCATCAGATGTAACTTTCTTAATATAACCTTTTTTTTCCATCTCTTTAACAGTTCTTGTGATTCCAGAAAGTGATAAATTTCTATCTTTACTAACATCACTTACTCTAACAAACTTATTTTTTAATGAAAGTGTTTGTACTGAATCTAAGATATGTATATATGAAATATTTACTCCTTCTGGAAGTGGTGGTAGATAATTAAAAACTCTTCCTGCTTCATAGAAGCTATCTAACATTTTTTGAACATTTTCTCTTTTCATAAATATCTTCTCCTTTATTAGTTAACAAAGTTAATTAACAATGTTAATTATATAAACAAAATTTTTATTTGTCAATAGAAAATAAAAAAGCTGTTGTAAATATTTTACAACAGCTTAATTTTTATATTAATAATTTTACATAATTTTACATTCCTGTTAAGTGAATAGCTCCTTCTATTCCTATTGGTAAACCAGTCATGAACCAGATTACTAAGAATATTGTCCATCCAACTAAGAAACACATTGAGTAAGGAAGCATTACAGAAATTAAAGTTCCCATACCAGATTCTTTATCATATTTTTGCATGAAAGCAACTATCATAGCAAAATATGTCATAAGTGGTGTTATAATGTTTGTTGAAGAGTCTCCAATTCTATATGCTAATTGAGTAAATTCTGGAGTATATCCAAGTCTCATTAACATAGGAACGAATATTGGAGCCATTATAGCCCATTTAGCTGATGCAGATCCCATAAATAAGTTTATGAATGCAGCAACTAAAACGAATAGAACGATTAAAGGTAATCCAGTTAATCCTATACTTTGTAGGAAGTCGGCACCTTTAACAGCTACGAAAGTTCCTAAGTTTGTATAAGAGAAATAAGCAACGAATTGAGCTGCAGCAAATGAAAGTGCTAAGTATCCACCCATAGTTGCAAGAGAAGATCCCATCATTTTAGCAACATCTTTATCATTTTTAATAGTTCCAGCAACTTTACCATACACGATACCAGGAACTAAGAAGAACATCATTAGAGTAGGAACTAGTCCATCATGTGTCCATTGTTTTAAGTTTCCATCAACTTTTAAAATTGCATTTTCTGGAAGAATTAAGAAAGCTATTACAGCACAGAATATTAAAACTGAAATTCCTGCACATCTTAAAGCTTTTTTCTCTTGAGATGTTAATTCGTTGTGGTCAACTACAATTTCACCTTTGTATTCACCAAGTCTTGGTTCAACAATTTTTTCAGTTATAAAAGTTCCTAAAATAGTAATTAAGAATGTTGATGCAGCCATAAAGTAGTAGTTAGAAGCTGGGTTTACAAAATAACTAGGATTTAGTAATTTTGCAGCTTCTGTTGTAATACCAGATAATAGTGGGTCTGTTGTAGAAAGTAAAAGGTTAGCTGAGAATCCTCCTGATACTCCAGCAAATGCTGCTGCAAGACCTGCTATTGGGTGTCTACCAAATGATAAGAATATAACTGCTCCTAAAGGAATTAATACAACATATCCAGCGTCAGAAGCTATATTTGACATAACTCCAGCTAAAACTACCATTGCAGTTAAAAATCTTTTAGGTGTAGCAGTAACAACTTTTTTCATAGTTGCACTCATAAGTCCACTACCTTCAGCAACCCCTATACCAATAAGAGCAACTAAAACTGTTCCTAGAGGTGCAAATCCAGTAAAGTTCTTAACCATAGAAGAGAAAATATATCTAATACCTTCAGCATTTAATAAAGATTTAATAGTTAAAGTAGTTTCTTTAATTATATTTTCTTTTCTATCAAATGCTTCATAAGTAACAGATGCTCCAGAATTTGCAGCTATTGCAGATATAATTGCAATAATTACACAGAATATCCAGAATAATGTTAATGGATGTGGTAACTTATTCCCTCCTCTTTCAATAAAATCCAAAAACCTTTGAATCCCTTTTTTCTTTTCTTTCTCCATAAAACTCCTCCTTAAAAATATTTATATTATATATTTATTTATTGATATATTTTTGTAAAAATTTCATCTATGTTTAATTTAAGTTTAATATGAAATGATTTGAAAAAAATTGAAAAATTTTTATATAAATAATATATACTATAATAATATAAATTACAATAAAAAGCAACTATTTTATAAAATTATATAGGGGGGGAGTAATAACATATATTTTATTTAATATTTACAATAAGTTTTCCATGAAATTCATCAGCAGGAATTAGACTTTTTAGCTCACTAAGATTTTCTTTTGTAACTTTTCCAGCAACCACAATTTTTAATCTATTATTTGCTTTTTTTATCATTTGATTTATTAGTTCACTTCCTTCTAAGGCAGTAGCTTTTCCGCCTGAAGTTAAAATTCTTTTTACTCCTATATTTATTAAATCTTCAATATAGTCCAAAGGATTAGAGATTTCATCTATTGCCTTATGGAAAGTTACTTCCATAGGAGCAGCTAATTCAACCAATTCTTTTGTAAGTTCTAAATCTATTTTGTTATCAGAAGTTAAAAAACCAAAAACAACTCCCTTAACTCCTAATTCTTTAAATACTCTAATATCTTCTTTCATAATTTCTATTTCATCTTTAGAATAGACAAAGTTTCCACCTCTTGCTCTAATCATAGGAAAAATAGGAATATTTAATTTTTCTAAGCAAATTTTAACTGTTCCATAAGAAGGAGTAGTCCCACCAACAGCTAAATTTTCACAAAGTTCTATTCTATTTGCACCATTATTTTGAGCTTCTAAAGATTTTTCAAAAGATTCAACACAAGCTTCTTTTATCATATTATCCTCCTATACTAAAAGTTTTAAAAGAGGTGCCCATACTAAAGTTAGAATTCCAGCAAATACTATTGATAAGGCACTCATAGAACCTTCTACTTCACCAATTTCCATAGCTTTTGAAGTTCCAACAGCATGGCTTGAAACTCCAATTCCAATACCAACAGCTACAGAGTGTTTCACTCTAAAAATCTTACTGATAAGAGGAGCTGTTACGTTACCAGCTATACCTGTAAGCATAATGCTTACCACTGTTATTGCAGGAATTCCTCCAAGCATAGAGCTAACTTCGATCCCAAAAGGAGTAGTTATAGATTTAGGCATAAGAGAAAAAATTAATTTATCATCCATACCAAATAATTTTCCTAAAACGATAACAGATACTATACCAACAAAAGAACCTACAATTGCACCAGTCATAACAGGAACAAAGAATTTTTTGAATAGTTCCCATTTTTTATATAGAGGGATAGCAAGGGCTACTGTAGCAGGACCCAATAGGAAAAGTATCATTCCTGCCCCCTTATAATAGTCATCAGTTGAAATATTAAAAACTTTTAATATGACAATAACTATAATAGTTCCTATTAAAAAAGGATTACACAAAGGAGTTTGAGTTTTCTTAAACACCCATTTTCCAATTTCAAGGGCAAAATAACTTAAAATTAAACCAAAAAATAAATTACTAACAATTATCTCTTTCATTATTTTTTCTCTTTCCTTTCTTTAAAATCTATCATCAATTGCACAACTTTTCCTGTTATACCCATAGTTAAAAATGTTGAAACTATTATAATTACTATAATTTTAAAAAGGTCTTTTTCTAATAACTCATATGAATCTATGATTTTAACTGTAGGTGGCATAAAGAATATAGTCATATTCAGTAGTAGAAAATTTCCAGCATTTTCAATTTTTTCTAATTTTAAAATTTTAAATTGTAACATAAAGAATAGCAGTAACAAAGATAGTATAGTTCCTGGTAAAGGAAGATGTAAAATCTTTGACAGTAGCATTCCAACATAGTTAATTGTAAAAATTAACATAAACTCTCTAAGCATATAACCTCCAAAAAATAAAAATAAAATATATACAAATAGAAAGAGTGGAAACAAGTTCCACTCTAAAAAATTGTTTATTAATCTCTTGGTTTCATTTGTGGGAAAAGAATTACGTCTCTTATAGATGGAGCACCTGTAAGTAACATTACAAGTCTGTCTATTCCAATTCCCATTCCACCTGTAGGTGGTAAACCATATTCAAGAGCTTCTACGAAACTTTCGTCTATTTCTGGTGTTGCTTCCTCATTACCACGTAATGCTTCTTCAACTTGAGCCTCAAATCTTCCTCTTTGGTCAGCAGGGTCATTTAATTCTGTGAAGGCATTAGCATATTCTCTTTTATTAATAAATAATTCAAATCTGTCTGTGAAATTTGGATTTTTTTCATTTCTCTTAGCAAGCGGAGATATTTCAACAGGGTGTCCATATACAAATGTTGGTTGAACTACTCTTTCTTCACATTTTTGTTCAAAAAATTCATTTATAACATGTCCAACACTATCCATATGGTCTGCCACTTCAACATGATGTTCTTTAGCTAATTTTTTAGCTTCTTCAAAAGTCATTTCTTGCCAGAAGTCAACTCCTGTAACATCTTTTATCATATCAACCATGTGTACTCTTTGGAAATTCTTTAAAGATAATTGAACACCATCATATTCAATATCAGTTGTTCCATTAACTTCTTGACATACAGATGAGATTATTCCTTCACATAGATCCATCATATCATTGAAGTTAGCATGAGATTGGTATAGTTCTATCATAGTAAATTCAGGATTGTGTCTTGTAGAAATTCCTTCATTTCTAAAGTTTCTTCCTAATTCATAAACTCTTTCAAATCCTCCAACTATTAATTTCTTTAAGTATAGTTCAGGAGCTATTCTTAAGAATAGATCAAGATTTAAAGCATTGTGGTGAGTTACGAAAGGTTTAGCAGCAGCTCCTCCTAAGATTGGGTGCATTAAAGGAGTTTCAACTTCTAAGAATCCTCTGTCATCTAAGTATTTTCTAACAGCTTTTATTATTTGAGTTCTTTTAATAAAAGTATCTCTTACATCTGGATTCATTATTAAGTCAACATATCTTTTTCTATATCTGATTTCAACGTCTGTTAATCCATGATACTTTTCAGGAAGAGATCTTACGTTTTTAGTAAGAAGGCTGATAGATTTTACTCTTAAAGTTAATTCTTCAGTATGAGTTACGAATAACTCTCCTTCAACACCTATAATATCTCCAACATTAAGCATTTTAACTATATGATCGAATTCATCTTCACCTAATTCATCTTTTTTGATGTATATTTGAATTTTTCCAGATTGATCTTCTATATGAGCAAAGTAAACTTTTCCTTTACCTCTTAAAGACATTATTCTTCCTGCAGTTTTAAATTTTAAATTTTCTTCAGGATTATGTTTTAATATATCTCCTATCATTATTTGCTTATCGTATTTACTACCAAAAGCTTTAACGCCATTACTTTCCAACTCTTCAATTTTTTTCCATCTTTCAGCAATTAGAGGTTCTTTCTCTAATCTGTCAAAATATTTTTCCATACCTTATATCCTCCTAAAAAGTTATTTTATTAAATTTGAAAGTGCTTCACTTTTCTTAGTCCAAGAACTGCTTGGGAATTCTTGTTTTAAAAGTCTTATATATTTTGTAACTTCAGCTCTATTACCAAGTTTTGCATATGAACTTGCTATATTATAATAGATTTCTGGCTTTTTGTCTTGTATTTTTTCACTAGAAAGTGATTTTTTAAAATTGTCTATGGCAACTCTAGGATTAGAATTTATATTTTTCATACCTTTTTCATAGTATGATTCAGTTGAAGCACTAGCTTTAGACTTAGCAGAACCTACTGTAGTAGCAGTACTAGTTGTACCAGAAATTCCACCAACAACAGATCTAACTTTTTCTCTTGCATAGTCTGCTATAGAAGTTTCATCTTCTCTAGCTTGAGTTTTAGCCTTATTTTTTTCTGTAGCTACAGTTCTATTATCTACTTGAGTAGATGTAGCTCTGTCTACAGGAGCTTTACTACTATTATTGTATTCATTTAAAGCATTTTTTAAATCTGAGTTATTAGTGTTATAAACTTCAGAAGGTATAAAAATACTCTTATTTGCTAATTTTGCAGCTCTTAATATAGTTGCTTTTTCACTATCAGAGTAAGAAGAAAAATCATTTTTTACCCCAGCTAAAGCTTCATTTATAAGAGAGTTATTTTTTATATCATAAGCATATTTTAAGAATAGATAATTAACTTCTTTTGAATATCTTCCAGCAGGATATAACATCTTGTAAAGAGTAACAGCATTCTCTACATCTTTATCTCTTTTTTCTGAATCTTGTAATATTAACTTATAAAGATCTTTTTCATCAAAATCATACTTAGATATAGCAGATACTGTAATTTTTCTATTTACACTTCCATTAACATAAGTTGATAAAACATATTGCCCTTGATACACAGTTCTAAAACTTACCTTTCCATTTGTAAGACTAACTTTTGGGTTAGCGTTTTTTGGAGAAGTTGAAAGTTTTATAGCTCTTTCATTATCAACAGGAAAAACTAAAGTTTCTCCTATAGGAACAGTATATTGATTTCTTATATTGTCATCTACCTTTTTTGCAGAAGTTCTTAAATTAGATTTTATGATAGTTAGATAATCGTTGACATTTTCATCATTAACATCTACAGATACAATTTTTTCTTCTTGTTGTGGTTTAGTTTCAACTGTTTCACCAGTTGTAGGAGTAGTAGTTCCACCTGTTTGTTGAGAACCAGCTATTTCAATTTCTCTGATAGATCCTCCACTGTTTTTGCCACCAACATTATCCAAGTTATAACAACCTACAAAAACAACTGCCACTAAAGTTATAGCTAATTTTTTTAACATTTTTCTCTCCCTCCATTTAAACACGCTTTATAGCTATTTCAATCTTATTTATTTCATTGTGATTTATATCAAATAATGTATAAGAAAATTGAAATATTCCCTTCTCTTTATTATATGAATAATTTTCCCCTAATACAAGAAAATTTTGTTTAAAATTCTCAATTTCATAAAAAAAATTATTTTTCTCACCATTAAATTTTAAATGTATATTTAAATTAGTTTCTGAATTTCTAATTAAAAATATTTCTTTTTCTATTAAACTAATAGAATACTCATTTTGAGAGTTTTTTAAAGAAAATTTTATATTTTCTAAATCTTCTTTTAATTCTCCCTCAATTTCTCCTATAAGTTCTTCAACACATTCTTCATTATAAGTATCTTTTATTGTTAGAATAAAATTTCCTTTTATGATTTCATCCCCCTATTTATGATATTTTATATTATTAGATATTGCAAACCATCTATAAACTTGCTCTAAAAGAATAAGTCTCATAAGTTGATGAGGAAAGGTAAAGTGTGAAAATTTTAATTTCATATCAACTGAGTTTTTAAGCTCTTTATTTACCCCATTAGAGCCACCAATAATGAAATTTATACTACTTGTACCCTTATTTTTTAAGTCCTCAATATATTCAGACATATCTTCTGAGCTTAATTCCTTACCATTTAAATCTAAAAGAATATTGTAAGAATTAGTCTTTGAAAGCTGTTTTAATATATCTTGGCTTTCTTTATCTATTGAAATATTCATATTATCTTCTTTATTATATTCTTTTAGTTCAATGATATTGAGATTTGCAAAACTTGTCATTCTCTTTGAAAATTCAGCAATACCTTCATTAATATATTTATCTTTAATTTTTCCTATACAAATAATATTTATATTCAAGTTATCACCTTATTTTCTTTTAAAAAGTTTTTCTAAATCAAGTAAAGACATTTTTACTATTATAGGTCTTCCATGAGGACAAGTATATTCTCCAACTTCATGAAGTTTTGCCACCATAGAATACATTTCCTCTATAGTTAATTTATGATTGGCTTTTATAGCACCCTTGCAAGACATAGATACTATTATATTTTCTCTGATATCCTTATCCTTATTTTTAGAAATATTATCTAAAATTTCTTTTATTATATTTTCATAACTATCTCTTAAATCCATAGTTGGAGTGGTTCTCAATAGAATTTCATTCTTTTCAAAATCGTCTATATCAAAACCAAAACTTGAAAAGATTTCAGTGTTTTCAAGAGCCAATTGCTTTTCTCTTGGATCTAGCTCAAATCTTATAGGAACTAAAAGATTTTGTTTAGTCATAGAGTGATTGTAGTATTCTTGCTTCAACTTTTCATATAGTATTCTTTCATGTATTATATGTTGGTCATATATTTCTAAAAGATTATTTCTTTCAACAAGTATGAAACTATCAAACACCTGTCCTATAACTCTAAAATCAATATTTTTTAAGCTCGAAAAATCATCAAATATTTTACCCCTACTAGTATCCTTAGTATCAAAAATATATTTATCCTTTGTTTTTTCAGTTTCAACCTCTTTTTCTATTAAATCAAAGTCTCTGTCTACTTTTTTTAAGGTTTCAATATTTTCTTTTACTTCATTTGGATAAGTCTTTACGATACTATCAATATTAGTAATGTTTTGCTTTTCATCTTTGATGTCTCTGTAGTCTTTCTTTAAGTAATCTTCTTTTTGAATAACAGATAATTGGGATAAGCTTTCTTTCTCATCTTTAAAATCATTTATATCTAAAAAATTATTATTAGGATATTCTATTTTTTCTTCTTTTTCTTCAAAAGTTTCAACTTCCTCATCTTCAACTTCGATATGTGGTGAAATAAAATTCTCATCATCAGAGAAAAATCTTTCAATTTCACCTTTGACTAAATTGTATATTTCAGATTGATTAGCAAACTTTACAATTTTTTTTGATGGATGAACATTGACATCGATTTCAGCTGGATCTATATCTAAGAAAATTAAAGCACTTGGATACTTTCCCTTCATTAGTTTTGTATGATAGGCAGCAATTACAGCTTCTTCAACTATCTTTGATTTCACTGAACGACCATTTATAAATACAAAGATGGAATCTTTATTAGCCTTAAATAAGTTAGCATTACCTAAGTAACCTAATGAAAATTTAGAGAAATTCTTTAAATAATTTTTTCCAAAGATTTCTAAAATAGCATTTTCTATACCATTTCCACTTGTTCTTATACTTTCCTTACCTTCAATATTTAAGATGAATTTAACATTAGGATTAGCTAGAGCCTCTCTTAAAAAGATATCCTTTATATTTAGATATTCAGTAGTATCCTTTCTCAAGAATTTTTTTCTTGCAGGAGTATTATAGAATAAATCTTTTATTTCTATCTGAGTACCTACATTTTTTTGTATATCTTTTAGATTTGTTACCTTACCACCTAAAACATTCATTTGAGTCCCATTTGGGCTATCTTCTGTTCTTGAAGATAGTATCATTTTAGAAACAGAGGCTATTGAAGATAGAGCTTCCCCTCTAAAACCATAAGTTCTTATATTAAATAAATCATCTTTTGTAACAATTTTACTTGTTGCGTGTCTTTCAATAGAAAGCAGTAAGTCCTCTTTCGACATTCCACAACCACTATCACTTATGGAAATATCAAGACCACCATTCCAAACTT